>Ga0180009_10001205_pt1 | contig 32231 bp, 24 predicted proteins | sample OS_PC_MetaG_FD_123537 | JGI IMG/M metagenome (GOLD analysis project Ga0180009, IMG submission 123537) | Groundwater microbial communities from the Aspo Hard Rock Laboratory (HRL) deep subsurface site, Sweden - OS_PC_MetaG | ecosystem: Environmental > Aquatic > Deep subsurface > Groundwater...
CGAAGTTCATGGCCGCCAGGCCCAGGAGAAAGAAGATGAAACCCAACGCGATGGACAGCACCAGGATCTGCCGGGGTGTCACGAACATGAACATCCCCTCCAAGGTCTGGGTCCCCTTGGTGGCGTACCGGTCCTCGTACTGCTCCAGTCCTCGGGAGATGATGGCCGAGACCACCACCACCAGGATAAATACAGCAATGAACGTGAACAGTGCGACCAGACCGAGCACGGACCGTCCCTCCTACTTCCTGAGACCAGGTAGGCCGCGAATGATTCTGATGCGCTGAATCGTCTGGTAGCGTTCTTCGCGCAGCTTCTTCACGCGCTCCCCTGTGATGAGGGTGGTGATTGTGGTGCGCGCCCGCTCCTGGTACACGTCCAGGTCCTCCGGGTTTCGCAGGGTCATATATAGATTGCCCAACTCCTGGGCCAGCACGAGGATCTCCGCCTCGGCGGGCAACGCCAGCAGCGTCAAGGTAGAGTACTCGTGGGCCTTGGAAGATCGCATATCGCGGTGCATGGGCCGCAGCTGGCCGGTGGCCAGCACGATGATGTTCTGCAGCAGCGTCACAGCGATCATGCGGTTGGTGGTGGGATCCCGGAAGGTGCCCAGCACATCCACGTGGTCCGCCGGCCGGACCATGCCCCCCACCGAGGAGCGTTCCGTCACCGACACGGTGACGGCGCGACCCTTTTTGGTCACCGCCTTGGAGAGGCGATCTTCCGCCGTTTCCCGGCCTCGGAGGTGGTGCCAGCTCAGGGGATCGCCCTTTTGGACGGGGAACACCACCTCGTTGCCGAGCACGGTGTCCAACTCCTTGGGGATGACCATGTCCGCGGTGCGGAACTTGCGCGGGATCTTGTCGGTGGTGATCAGATCCTCGGACAGGATCGTCCCCGGCGCGACGTTTGCGCTCGCCACAACCACATCGGTCAGTTCCCATCCGGCGCGCGCCCGCTTTTTTTCACTCTCGACGATGCCCCAGAACAGGACGGCCGCGAGGGCTGCAAGTACCACGGCGATGATGATCGGAATGATGCCCTTGGTCATACTTCTCCTGGGTGGCCGGCCTCGCCCGGGTCCCGGGCGCAGCAGGGGCGGTCCACCGTGGCCATTCTACTGCTCGTCCTGGCCCTCGTCAAACGGCTTGGGCGTGTGAAACCCATCAACAGGACACACAAAACCCCGCACCGGGAGCCCAGGACCCGCGGCGGGGAACCCTGGCCAGGCCGCCACCACAGCGTACCCCCTTGCGCCCAACCGCCGAAGCGACGATCATGAGCGCCCAGACCATGCAACGGCTCGTCAGGAGGATATTCAACGTTCACCCAGGAGAGGGCACCCAGGTCCTGATCCTGTTGCTGTTCATCTTCTTCATCCAGTCCGTGCTCTCCACCGGCAAGGTGCTTCAGTACTCGGTATTTCTGGATGCCTACGGCCGCAAATCCCTGGCGCTGGCCTTCGTGCTCGCCCCTCTGGTGCTGGCGATGGTGGCGGCGGCCTACTCCGCGCTGACCCGCCTGGTCAAGGTCGGTATTCTGGTGCCGGTGACGCTGGTGGTGTTGGCCACCGGTTTCATCTTGTGGCGGCTCATTTGGGCCCCGCCCCCCCCGGAATTCCCCATTCTGGGCACCTGGGCGCCCGAGCCACTGGACGACCCTTACGGACCGTTCATCCTGTACATCTGGGTGGAGGTGGCGGCCTCCATCGCCATTGTCCAGGCCTGGGCATTCGTCAGCGACGCCTTTGATCCGCGCCAGGCCAAGCGGCTGATCCCGCTCGTGGGTCTGGGCGCGAGCTTCTCCTTTCTACTGAACGGTTTTGTGGTCCACCCCCTGGTCAAATATTTCATCGACGCCACGGATCTGACCTGGCTGGTGGCCTTCTCATTCTTGATGTCCATTCTGCTGTTCTGGGTCGCCCGGCGCCGGGGCATCGGCAGCCGGGACAAACCCAGTCGGCCTACGCCCACTCATAAGAAGGGCGCCGGAGACACTTTCTTTGGCTCCCTGAAGCTCGGCTTCGAACAGATCGGGCGCACGCCTCTGCTGCGCCTCTTCGCGATCATCACCGTGGCCACGATCATCTCCCAAGGTCTTTTGGACTTCATCTTCATGTCCACCCTCAAGGAGCGCTTCGAGAAAAACGATCTGGCCAGCTTCCTGGCCATCTTCTACGGCGTGCTGGGGGGCCTCCAGGTCCTGCTGCAGATGTTCGTGTCCGGACGATTGCTCACCCGGCTAGGCAGCGCCGTGTGTCTGGCGATCCTGCCCCTGGCCGTGGGGCTGGGATCCCTCGTCTGGGTGATTTTGCCGCTTTTTTGGGTGCTGGTGGGGCTCCGCTTCGGTGATCGCCTGCTCAAGCAGGCCTTCTACAGTCCGAGCCTACAGGCCCTCTATACGCCCGTGCCCCCCATGGCCAAACGGCAGGCCATGACGCTCATCAAGGGGGTGGTGTCTCCGCTGTGCTTCGCGGTGTTCGGCGTGGTGCTGTTCTTTTTCGGCGTGGGACTCCGTCTGCAGCACATCGCCCTGGCCCTGGTGATCGTGGCGGGTACGGCCTTCGTGATTCTGGTCTTCAAGGCCAGGCCCGCGTACGTCGAGGCCCTGTCCAAGGCGCTGGAGCGCCGGAAGCTCGACCAGACCGACCTGGTGGAAGACTTCGCCGTGGGCATGGACGGAGAGACCATCGCATTCATCCAAGCCGCGGTGTTCGAGGAGGACGACGAGGGCAAGGCCGTCTTCGCCTTACGGCTGTTGTCCGGCGTCCGCTCAGCCCAGGTGACGGATCTGCTCTTTAAGGCCTGCCGACACCCCTCTTCCCTGGTCCGGCAGGAGGCCTCGATCCTCATCGCCGAGCTGGAACGCCCCTCCGACGCCGCCGCCGTGGCCGCCCTGTTGGCCGACGAGGAGAACTCCGACGTGGTGGCCCAGCACCTGGTGACCCTGGCGACTCTGGGCACGGAGGGCACCGCCGGCACGGTGGAAAGGCTGCTCGAGGATCCACGACTGAGGGTGCGAGCGGCCGCAACCCTGTGCGCCCAGCGCTTGGGCCTGGCCACCGAACACGTGGAGCAGGCCTTTGACAGCCTCGCCCACGCGCCCCTCGAGCAGGACCGCCTGGCCCTGGCCCAGGTGATGATTCCCTTTGCTCACGAGAGCCTGGCGCCCCGCTGCCACACGCTGCTCACCGACGAGTCACAAGCGGTGCGCGGCGCGGCCCTGCGAGCGGCGGCCGCGATCAAATCTCCGACTCTGCTCGAGGATCTGCTGGTCTGCTTCACCCGCCTCGGCCCGGTTGACGACGCCGGGGTGGCCCTGGCCGCGCTGGGGGATGCGGCCGTACCCAAGCTGGGGGAGATCGCCGCCAACCCCGATGCCTCCCTGGTGCTGCGGCAGCGGGTGCCACGCCTCCTGGCCACGGTGGACACCGTTGAGGCCGGGCGCGTGCTCGAGAAGCTGCTGTCGGACCCCCACGACGACATCCGGCTCTATGCCATCCGCTCCCTGAATCGCATCACCGAAAACCCCGGTGGCTACGACCGGCCGGCCCAGGCGCTGATCCTGGCGCGCATCCGGGAGGAGGTGATCACCGGGCAGGTGCTCGCCTCCACCCGGCGCGGGCTCTCCGGGCTACTGGATCCGCGCCAGGAGTCACTGCTCAGCCAAGAGCTCAAGCACCGCCTGGCCCACTGCCTCACCCGACTGTTCGGCCTCGCCGCCCTGGTCGAAGATCCGAAGATGACGGCGATCATCCACTGGAACATTCAATCCGGGGACACCCGCCTGACCGCCCACGCCATCGAGCTCATCGACACGGCCTTCTCCCGGGAGGTGGCCGCACTCGTGGTGCCGTTGGTGGAGCACAAAACCCGCACGGTGGAGCTGGCCAGAGCCCTGCCGGAGGCCGCTGAGAATCTGCGTATGGCGGCCAAGGACCCGGTGCGAGCCGTGGTCACCAGCCAAGACAGCTGGCTACGGATCTGCGCCGCCGTGGGCTGGCCTGAGCTGGCCCGAAACATCGACGCAGACCTCTACCAGGAGGTTCAGACCATGCTTCCCCTCATCGAACAGATTCTCTTTCTCCAGTCCGTCCCGATCTTCCGGGAGCTGTCCGGGGAGGAGCTACACTTCATCGCGGGCATCACCGAGCAGCACTCGATGGCCAAGGGTCAAACCCTGTTCCACGCCGGGGATCCCGGGGATGCCATGTACTTGATCCTCCACGGCTCAGTCTCCATCCAGCTCAGCGATCAGGAGATTGTGCGCATCGGCCGCCGGGAGTGCTTCGGAGAGATGGCGGTGATCGACAACCTGCCCCGCAGCGCCGATGCCGTAGCGGCCGAGGATACCGAGCTGCTGCGCATCGACGCCCAGAGCTTCGACGAGCTGCTCCAGGAAAAACACCAGATCGTCAAAGGCATCTTCAAGGTTCTGTCCTCCCGCCTGCGCGATTCCACCGCCAAGCGCGTCACCCTCCCCGCCATGCGGGCCATTGTCCCCACCGATTCCTGACACACCCCTTGGCCAGAACATGTGTTCAGCCAATCTGGAAGACATGCCAACGTGTCTTCTCTATCGCAACGAACCCTCATTCGACCCGAGCTTCGGGGGAATCAAGCGTCGTCGTCCGGGGATTGCATCCGGACGTCACAGTCGGCACAGTACCGCGCCGCGCCCGCGCCGCGCAGCGCCAACACGCCCAACAGAACCACGACCACGCAGGCCACCAGAGACCACACCGGGGCCCGCCATGGGACCGTTGCCAAACCCGTGAGGGCAGCGAGGCCAAGCCCGACCAGACCCCACCCCGTAGTCCGTCGCGTGTGCCGCAGGTCCTTCTCCCGGCGGCCGCCGCATTTCGGGCACTGCATGCGCATCGGATCAGTCATCAACGAGCACAATACCAACCTGGCGACCGGGCGCAACCGAGACAGACGGCAGTTGCGCCGGTCGGATCAAATGACAATACTTTTCGCAACCAGGAGGCAAAAATGGATGCGGTGAAGCGCGGCGACTATTTTGCGAAGCAGGGCTGGTATCCCGCCCAGGACGAAGCGTGCGGCTGGCAAATCCAGAAGTTCCTCGAAGCGGCCGCGACGCTTGAGCTGCCACTGGACCGGTTCCGCTGCGGCATCGTGCCCCACGCGGGCTGGATGTTCTCCGGAGAGCTGGCTGCCCTGACCATCGGCGCCCTGGCACGACACGCGGTCGAAGTGGACACCGTTGTGCTGCTCGGAGGACACCTGGGTCCAGGCTCGCCGAGCTGGATCCTCACCGATGGGCGCTGGCCCACCCCCGTGGGCACCCTCGAGGTGGACCGTGAGCTGGCCCAGGTGGTAGCCCGGGAAACCGGCTGGGCGTCCATGGGCCCCGCCGACTACCAACCCGACAACACCATCGAGTTGCAGATGCCCATCCTGCGCCACTGTTTTCCCGACAGCCGCCTGGTGGCCGCCGGCGTGCCCGCGACTCCCGACAGCGGAAAAGCCGGTGAGGCGGTGGTGCGTGCCGCCGCTGTGCTGGGACGAGACGTCGTCGTCATCGGCTCCACCGACCTCACCCACTACGGACCGAACTACGGCTTCAGCCCTGCCGGCAGCGGCGAGGACGCGGTGCGGTGGGTCAAGCAGGAAAACGACGCCCGGGCCGTGGAGCTCATGGTGAGCCTCGACCCCGAGACCCTCGTCCGCGAAGCCCTCGAAAAACACTTCTGTTGCTGCCCCGGCTCCACCGCCGCCACCCTCGGCGCCGCGCGCGCTTTTGGCCTCACAAAAGGGCACGTCCTGTCCACCCGCACCAGCTACGACGTCCGCCCCGCCGACAGCTTCGTAGGCTACGCCGCCGTAGTCTTCTAGTGCTGAGCCATTGATCCGCTCGATTCGCCCCTGGGGAGGAGCTCGCCGTAGCCGCTATCAGAGCGCGTCCTCGCGCTCCTATCGGCCTAGGCGAAGCTCCTTCCCGGGGGCTGCGCTCACTACTGTCGAGCCGGTTCGTCGAAATGCACGATGTTTAATCCGCAGCACGGAAACGGAGGCGCTGTCTTCAGATTGTTCACCGGGACACAGGACGGGGCGTTCTGAAGAATCGGCACCGTAACAGCGAGCGCAGCCCCCGCGGAGGAGTTCCCGGCAGCCGCCTCGCAGCGTCCTGCTGGAGCGGCAGAGGGAGGCTCCTGTGCGGGGGCGAAGCGAGCGGATCAACAGCTCGCCGCTAGGGTGTTCAGGTGGTAGGAGAGGGAATTCGAACGTGTAGCAGGAACGGGCGGAGCGGGTGAGAGACGTGGAAGGGGCTACTGCATTTCGATGAAGCCGCAGGGGCACTCTTCCATGCATTTTTTGCAGCCCTGGCACAGCTCAAGCTTGAACTTGTAGGGCTCGAAGGACTTGGGATCGGTCTTGACGATGGCGTTGTCCTGACAGAAGGACCAGCAGGTACCACAGTCAAAGCAGTAGCCGCAGGAGAGGCAGCGCTTGGCCTCGTGCATGACCTGTTCTTCGGTCAAGCCCGTGTTGATCTCCACGTCAAGGTTGTCGCCGAAACGATCCGCCACGGGAAGATGGCTTGGCTCCACCCGCTCCACCTTGTCGTAGAACGAGAATTTCATCCGGTCCTTGTTGATCTCCTCCATGGCCGGCGCCGGCGCCGGCGCCTGTCCCTTACAGTACGCGTCGATGGCCTCGGCCGCGAAGCGCCCCTGGGCGATGGCCGTGGTGACCAACGAAAGATCCGTCACGTCGCCGCCGCCGAAGACGCCTTCGTCCTTGGTGGTGCCCCACTCGTCGATCTTCACCCAGTCCTTGCCTTCGCGAAGCATGTCCAGACCCTCGAAGTTGGGCTCCTGGCTGATGGCCGGAATGATGGCGCTGGCCTTGATGTCAAACTCCGAACCCTCGATGGGCACCGGGCGCCGACGGCCAGAGGCATCCGGCTCGCCGAGCTCACAGCGGATGCACTTCATCCCGACGGCCTTGCCGTCCTCCACGAGCACCTTCACGGGCGCCACGAGGAATTCGATCTTGACGCCCTCCTCCTCGGCTCCGTCAATCTCTTCCTGGATGGCGGGCATCTCCTCGATGGTCCGCCGATACACGATGGTGACGTTCTTGGCGCCGTGGCGCCTGGACATGCGGGCCGCGTCGATGGCCGTGTCGCCGCCGCCGATGACAATGACGTCGTCGCCGATGACCGGAGGCTCACCGGAGTTGGCGGCGTTCAAGAACTCCGCACCGGCGTACACGCCCTCGGCATCTTCTCCCTCGGCGCGCAGCTTGCGACCCTGGTGAGCACCGATGCCCACGAACACGGCCTTGTGGCCCTTGCGTACATCTTCATAGGGAATGTCGCGCCCCACGGCGGTGTTGGTCTTGAGCTCCACACCCAGGTCGAGGATCTTCTGGATCTCGGCGTCCAGGATGTCCCGGGGCAGCCGGTAGGCCGGGATGCCGTAACGCAGCATGCCGCCCGCTTTGGAAAAGGCCTCGAAGATGGTGACCCCGTAACCACGTCGGGCCAGGTGATAGGCCGCCGACAGGCCCGCGGGGCCGCCGCCGAGCACGGCGATTTTCTCGTCGCGCGACTCGTCGGTCAGCCGCTCGAACTTCAGATTTTTTTTGATTCCGTAGTCGCCGAGGAACCGCTCCACCTGATTAATCGAGGGAGGCGCGTCCAACTCGTTGCGATTACAAGCCTCTTCGCAGGGATGCGGGCACACGCGGCCGATGACCGCGGGCAAGGGGTTGGTCTTGACGATCTGGCGCCAACCCTCTTGATAACTCTCGTCCAGGGTGCGTCCGTGATCCTCGGTCTTGGCCAGCGTCATGAGGAACCGGCGGATCGACGTATGCTGGGGACAGGCGCGTCCACAGGGCGGGGACTTCTCCTGAATAAAGGGTCTCTCGTTCGATGTGCTCCGCGGACCACCGCCGCCCGTGCTGGCGGATTTGATCACAACATTCTTCTTTTTCTTGCGCGCGATACCCATTATCGACCTACCTTCCTTTCAGAAGTTGTTTCTCTCTAGTCACCTTGAAATCTTACAAATTTGTGGCGACCTGTCTAGGCCGAACCCTCACTTTAGTGAGTCCTCATTCATCATTTCGGAACCGGCGGGCGGCGGCCACCATTCCGGGTGCCCACTGGGGGACTCCCAGGGCGTGCAGGTGCAGGTAGCTGGCCACGGTATTTCCCTGGCTGAGGCCATCCCGCCCCCCTCCCAGGCCGGTACCGCGGAGCACTTTGTACACGGTCGAAAGACCGGTCTTACCAGGGACCCCGGAGTAGTGAAACTCGTGTCCACGCAGTCGGATCCCACGGGGCAGAAAGGGGGAGTCCCCATCGGTCTCCACCTCCATGTATCCGTGACCCTGGGGACGTTGTTCAACGGTGAGATTCAGGGGCAACACGCCGGCCATGGCGTAGGTGTCTCCCTGCCAGGTGAGGGACTCGGCAAGGTACATGAGCCCACCACACTCCGCGTAAATCGGCAGTCCCTTTGCTGCGGCCTCTCGGACAGACTTACGCATGGAAGCGTTGTGCATCAACCCCTGGGCCTGTGTCTCTGGAAATCCGCCCCCGATGTACAACGCATCCAGGGATCCCAAACCGGCGTCGGCCAGCGCGGATAGGGGTACCAACTCAGCGCCGGCGCGCTCCAGGGCTTCGAGGTTCTCCGGATAATAAAAAGTAAATGCCTGATCCCGGAAATAGCCAATCCTGACGGCGATGCCGACGGTCGGCTCAACGTCAATCTCGGGCGCCTGAAGCACCAGCGGCGGCGCGGAGTCCGCGAGCCTGAGCAACCCGTCGGTGTCCAGGTAGGACGCGGCCAGACCGGCGAGCCGTTCGGCCAGGGCGTCAGGCGCCCCGTGCTCGGCCGGGGTGACCAGGCCGAGATGGCGATCCGGGAGCAGCGTCGCCAGGTCCCGCTGTCGGGGGATCACCCCGAACACCGGGAGGCCAGTGATCTGCTTCACGGCGTCCCGTAGCACCTGCTCGTGCCGCGCGCCCGCCACCCGGTTCAGGATCACCCCCGCAACCCGGCAGTCCGGATCCAGCTGTTGACACCCCAGGGCCACCGCGGCGGCAGTGCGCGTGGTCTTGGTGGCGTCCAGCAGCAACACCACCGGCGCGTTCAGGAGCTTGGCGAGCTCCGCAGTGGAGTAGGTACCCGCCCCGTCCAGTCCATCGTGAAGCCCCCGGTTCCCCTCCACCAGGCTGACCCGGGACCCCGCGGCGGTCTCTGCAAAGGAGCCGAGCAACCGGTTCGGGGGTATCAGGTACGAGTCGAGGTTCCGCGCTTGCATATCGCTGGCCCACGCCAGCCATGCCCGGTCGATGAAGTCCGGACCCTTTTTGAAAGCCGCCACCCGGTGGCCCTGATCCCGCCAGGCGAGCGCGAGACTGAGGGAGACGAGAGTCTTCCCGGAGTCACCGCCGGTACCGGCGATCACCACTCTGGGCAGAGATGGGGTCATGTGGGTGCGTTGCGGGAGCAGGGGGGGAGGTCGCGTAGGCGACTACTTTGCGGCGCCCTCTTCGTGCGGAATCTCAACATAGCTTCCGCCGAAGTAGGTGTACACACACCGCTTGGACTCGATGATGGCATTCAACGCCAGCTTGGCCGTCTTCTTGTCACAGTTCTGGTCCGCGAAGTGCGCCATGGCAGCCTTGGTCAGGTCACCGGACTTGAACTTCTTCACGCCCATGGCGTCCTTGACCATCTTGTACATGTAGTCCGCGACGGCATCCACACTGACGGTCACCGCGGCAGCAACTTCAGACTCGCCGGCCTCTTCATCGTCCTCATAGTCGCCCACGGCGTCAGCGAAGCTGATGGGACGCAGGTGAGAAGAACGCGCGAAGCTCAGGCCCGCATAGCGGAAGTCGTCCACGTGATACTTGGTGAACTCCAGACCGGACAGATGGAAGAACTGCGGCCAGCCGATGCGCTCGATCCACTCACCCATGCGCTCGTAGGGTCGCGCGTTGTCGGCCCAGACCTCGACGAGACTCGTTACGGCCTCAACCACCTCCGGCCAGCGCGGGGGATTGTTGGGCAAAAACGGAATCGCGAGCTTGGAGAACTTGGGCGCGCAGCGCGCGTTGGAGATCTTGCCACCGACCCAGATGGAAATGCCATCGTGCTCGGGGTTGTTCAGCTTCATGGCCGGGCAGACAGTGTAGCAGTTCGCACAGAACATGCACACGTCGCCGTTGACCTCGACCGATTTTTTGCCGTTTACCTCGGCGGGCCGGATGGCCGCCGTGGGGCAGGACGCGATCAGGTTCGGGATCTCGCAGACCCTGTCGATCTCCTCGTGGAAGACCTCGGGCAGCACGGTGTGCACGCCCAGGATGGCGATGTCCGACGTGTGCACTGCGCCACACATGTTGAGGCAGCAGGCCAGCGCGATGCGCAGCTTGCCCGGCAGCTTCCTTTCGGTGAACTGGTCGGTCAGCTCGTCCATGACCGCCTTGACCACGCCGGAGGCGTCCGTGGCCGAGGAGTGGCAATGCACCCAACCCTGGGTATGAACCACGTTGGAAATGCAGTTGCCGATGCCGCCGACGGGGTAGCCCGCCGCGGTGACATCCTTGACCAGCGCGTCGATATTCGACTCGTCGGAAAGCAGGAACTCGACGTTGTTGCGCGTTGTGAAGCGCAGGAAGCCGTCGCAGTACTTGTCCGCCAGGTCGCAGAAGGTCCGGATGGACTCCACGGCCAGGATGCGCGGAGAAGCGCAGCGCACGGTGAAAATTTTGTCGCCGCTCTCGCCCACATGCACCATCACGCCCGGCTTCAGGATCTCATGGTAGAGCCACTTGCCGTAGTTCTCCTTGATGATCGGAGGCAGGAACTTGGAGTAGTGCGGAGGCCCGATATCAGTGATTCTTTTTTGTACATCAGCCATCTGTTGCTCCTTGGCTTGTCGTTTCGTCAGCGTGCTTGGGCCACGTGACTACTCGCCCTCAAGCGCATCCTCTTTGAAGAAGATGTACGGGTTATCACGCGGATGGGCCACCATCTCGGGGATGGGCTCAAGACCGACCGCTTCGAGGAAGGTTCCCATATTGATGCGCTGGATGAATTCACCGATGCGCTCGCGGTTCTTGCCGTGATCGCACCAGAGCTCCCAGATGTTGTCCACGATCTCCAACAGATCGTCGAAGTCGGCGACCGGGTCGATGAACGGGATGAGCACCGAGGCGATCTGCGCGCCCTGGATGATGGGGGCCTTGGCGCCGATGAGCACCGTGGCACCGCCTTGCACGCCCGGGCGGAGGGCCTTGGGCATGACGTTGATGCAATGCATGCAGCGCACGCAGTTGGCGTTATCCACGTCAAGGGTCTTGCCGTCCCAGCGCAGAGCCTTGGTGGGACAATTGAGCAGGACGGTGTTGACGATGTCCAGCCCGCCATCCACATACTCGCCGACCTTGTCCTGATCCACGCGCATGTTGTCCTTCCAGGTTCCGATGAAGGACAGGTCAGACCGGGCGATGGAGGCGACGCAGTCGTTGGCACAGCCGGAGAATTTGAACTTCCACTTGTAGGGGAAGGCCGGCCGGTGCAGCTCGTCTTGGAACTGCATGGTGATCTTGTGGCACAGCGCCATGGTGTCGTAATTGGCGAACTCACAACGGGACTGACCCAGGCAGCAGCTCGGCGTACGCACGTTGGAACCGGAACCGCCGAGGTCCCAGCCCTTGGCCGTCAATTCGGCGAAGATGGGCTCTAGCTCGTCGGTGGTGGTGCCCAGGAACACGATGTCGCCCGTGGAGCCGTGCATGTTGGTGAGGCCCGATCCGTGGGCCTCCCAGATGTCGCAAAGCTCGCGCAGGGCGTCCGAGGTGTAATAAAATCCCGCGGGCTGATTTACACGGATGGTGTGGAAATGGGCGCATCCCGGGAACTTCTCGGCCAGGTCGGAGTACCGGCCGATGACGCCACCGCCATAACCGAGCACGCCGACGATGCCGCCGTGCTTCCAGTGACCGATCTTCTCCCGGTAGGACTGCTCCAACAGGCCCAGCAGATCATTGCACATCACATTTTTGTCGCTGCGCTTTTTGATCTCCGAGACGAAGCTCGGCCATGGCCCGTGCGTCAGCTCGTCCAGCAGCGGGGTCTCGTACGTCTTTCCGTCTGCCATTGTGGTGATCCCCTTTCAGGTTCAGGTTAGGCCGTTCGGCTCTGCGCAAAACAGTCCATAAACTGGCGGCTGAATTACATGTTTTCAGCGATCAGAGTACTGGCCAAATCTTGGCTACTTTAACGGCTGTTATGTAGCATAACGAGACCCATCTGGTCAAGGGAATAAGCGACCTTCCTGCACATAGATAACTGCTTGAAAACAAAAGACAAACAGCAGAGTTAGTGATCCCTTAACTTAATCCTCCCTAACCTACCTAAACAGTGTCTTATTCACGAACCGGATCCACTGACGGATCTGTTGGATTTTCGGGCGCAGAAAGGGCGGCTAATTGACGCTATTCCGCAGTGCGTCAGGACTGGATAATTCCCTGTCTGAGGGCCTCGGAGGACCATACTGCGAGGGGACCGAACTCGTTAGAAATTGGATTCTGACGGTGCCGGTAGGAGGCTGTCCGACCGAACTTCTCCTCCATCCACCCGTAGCCATTCACGTAGTACGGGCACTCATCATTAAAGCAGACCCAGTGCCACTCCTCATGAAAGGACAGCTCTTCCGGAATGGCCCAACGCTCCATGGGCTGATCACAGTGCGGACACTTTGCGGCGAGTTCGGTCACAGTCTTCTCCTGGTGCCAACAAAAAGCCCCCCGGCCAGGCGATGCCGACCGGGGGGCCGAAGCAAGTCACATCTTAACCGAGACTCGCGGTGAGAGACCAGAAGCGAAAATCTAGTCGACGATCGACAGGATATCGCGCTTCAGCATCTTCCACTCCTTCTTCTCGGGATCGTAGATGCAGTTGACGAAACACTTCCAGTTCTTCTCGTCCATCTCTTTGAAGTCGGCGCGGTAGTAATAACCAGGCCACCGGGTCTCCTCGCGGTACAGAACGGTGCGGAGATGGGCCTCGGCCTGCCACATACGGTGCACGTTCTCCCAGGAACGGGACAGCTCATGCAGATCCTCGGCGGCCAGCTTTTCACTGTCCTCTTGGAGCATGACCATGAGCTCACTGCCGCGGTCGAGCAGGAACTTGTTGGTGGTGAACTGCATGGACACGCCACCGGCGTACTCGTCCATGATCTTCTGCAGCCGGAACATGAAGTCGCGCGGCTTGATGAAGTTCGGGTTGATGTTGGGGTCACTGGACAGCGCCTGATGCTTCTCCCAGGTTTTGAGAGGCTTGATCGCGGCGGCCTTGGCGGCCTCAATCTTGGCATCCGAAACGACGACCTGGTCCTTGTTCTCCAGGGCGTACTTCACCGCGGCTTTGCCCACGATGCGACCCTCGGCGTGGGAGCCGGAGGAGAACTTGTGGCTGCTGGCGCCGGAGGCGTCGCCGGCGGCGAACAGACCCTTGATCGTGGTCATGTGCTCGTAGCCCCAGAAGTACTCCTTCGGGGCGAGATCCTCGGGACCGGAAACCCAGGCACCGGAGGCGCCGGAGTGGGAGCCGATGAAGTAGGGCTCGCAAGGAGCGATCTCGGACTCCTTCTTGTCGGGCTCGATGTTCTGGGCGGCCCAGAGCAGCGCCTGGCTGATTGTCATGTCGAGGAAGTCTTCCCAGGCCTCGTTCTCGAGCTCTTTGAGCTTCTTTTTGCGAATTTTCGGATCGGGCTCGGCATCCGCGATGGCCTGAATGGCCTCGGCGGTGTGCATGTAGATCGGGCCCTTGCCGGCGAACAGATCGATCATGCCCAGGTGGTTACGCAGGCAGGCGGGGATGGGCTTGCCGGTACCGTAGGGAGCGTACTTTTTGAGCTCAGCGCCGTTGTTGACGAAGTAGTTCTCACCGAAGGCGTTGGTGGCCTGGGCCTTGAACAGGAGGAACCACGCGCCGACGGGGCCGTAGCCATCCTTGAAGCGGATCGGGATGAAGCGCACTTCCTGACAGGTCATCTCGGCGCCGGCCTTGATGGTGAAAAATGCGCTGGAGCCCGTGTTGAAGGGCGGGTACCAGGAGCGGCCGAGACCCTCACCGGTGGACCGGGGACGGAACACGTGCACGGCACCGCCCATGGCGGTGATGACGGCCTTGGCCCGGAACACATAGATCTTGTTCTCGCGGGTGCTAAAGCCGATGGCGCCGGCGATCTTGCCCTTCTCCACGAGGGGCTCGGTGATGAAAACGCGCTCGTAGATGTTGTCGGTGCCCAGGGCGTTCTTGGCGGCCTCAGAGACGATGATCTTGTAGGACTCACCGTTGATCATGATCTGCCAGCGACCCTCGTTGACGTAGTTGCCATCGGCATCCTTCCAGATGGGGAGGCCCCACTTCTCGAATAGATGCACGGTGCCGTCAACGTGGCGAGCGATGTTGTAAACGAGGTCTTCGCGGGTCACGCCCATGAGGTCGCGGCGCACGTAGTCCACGTACTGCTCAATGGTGTTCTTCTCGCGGTCGAGGCCCAGGTACTGGTTGATGGCCGACAGGCCCATGGCCACAGCGCCGGAGCGGTCCATGGCGGCCTTGTCGACCAGGGCCACCGTCATGTTGTTTTTCTTCGCCCAGTAGGCCGCCTCAACAGCAGCGCCGGTGGCAGCCATGCCACCGCCCAGGATCAGGACGTCAGTTGTGACTTCAACGGTCTCGAAATTCGCGTCCATAACTAACCTCCGTTATTTGAGTGTAGGAAGGGCGCCGATGCGGATGCATTCGGGCTCGTTGGCCAGCGCAAAGCTGTTGATGTCGTTGTGCTCGGCGTAGCCGCCACTCGGGACCGCGCTGCCTTCAGCAGTGGTCCGGATCGGGAACTTGAAGCGCTTGACGACGCCATTGCGGAACTTGATGGTCCACATGATGTCTTCGGAGCCGCGGAGCGGAACTACCGAAGCGCCGAGGGGAACGAAGTCCGCGTAGCCGCGAACGTCCATCGCCTGCTGCGGGCAGATCTTGACGCAGCACATGCACTCCCAGCACATGTCGGGGGCGCGGTTGTAGGCCTTCATCGTGTCTTTGTTGAGCACCATGAGGTCGTTGGGGCAGATGTACATGCAGGCAGTCTTGTCCTGGCCTTTGCATCCATCACACTTGTCTGTGATCACATAACTCGGCATACGTGCCCTCCTGTTGTCCCTTGGCTTTTGTGAGGCCTTCGGACGGATCTAGTGGACTAAAAACTTGTCCAAGAAAAGGACTTGAATCAAGTGCTGAATGTTGTGATTTGAACCGTTGCATCTTCAAAAAAAGCCCGGGTGTTTGGGGAGCCCAAAAAGCGCTCACCGACACGGCGCAATCTCTTGATTTACACGGATTGCTAACCTGTAGAAAAGACCCTGTCAAGGAGATTATTTCAGTGGAAACCACTCAGGGAATACCCACTAATGTGGTCGTATTGAGTCCCAATTAACTAAGCCGCAAGTGCTTATAATAAAAAGTGTTTTTAGTTGCTTAACGCGGCGCACAATAGCGCACTGATGTACTAAGAAATATAGCTGTTCAAAAAAAACTTGTGAGGATTCACTAACAGACTCGCAGGAGGGCTGGTGGTGCTGGCTCGGAGAGCCCTTTTTTGGGCCGCCGTCAGGCCCCCAAACGCGTCATCAGGGCCTCCACCAGATCCACTACCCGGGGTCGATCCGGGATCACCTCACAGTGGATCCCAAACCCCTCCGCCACGGCCGCGGTGAGGGGCCCTACGGCGCCGTAGAGGATCTGATCCGGCGGCAACTTAGCCAGGCCCGGTGCAGCGGCCACCGCGGCCTCCACACAGCTCCCCGAAAGAAACAGCACAGCGTCAGTGCGACCGGTGGACAGGAGGCTGCGCACGTCGTTGGGCACCGGCACGGGCAGGGTGTCATACAGGGGTATCGGGCGCGGATCGTAGCCCGCCTCCCGGAGCACTCGCACGGTGCGATCTCCAGCGCTGGCCGACCGGGGGAGCCACACGGTGCTCTTCGCTGCCACTCCCGCGGCCCGTAAGATGTCCACCGCACCGGCCTTGCGCTCCTCGGTGAAGGACACTTCAAAGTCGAAGCCCCGCAAGGTGTTCCGCACCGTTGGGCTGCCGGCGATGAGTTGCGGCGCGGGGCCGGGGTTCAGCGCGAGCCAGGCCTGCCCAAAAAATCGCGCCGCAGCAGCGCTACGGAACAGCACCACATCGTCGGAGCCGAGTTTCGCCACGGCCGATCGCGCAGGCTGCTGGTCCGGTCCGGCGACACAACGCACAATGGGCACCTCCACCACCCGTGCTCCCGCCTGTCGCAGGGGCGTCAGCTCGTCGTAGCTGCTCTCTTCTGCCCGAAGCAACACCACCGTCTTTCCCGCCAGGGGACGAGGCTGCTGTGGGCCCAGCTCTGTGCTCAGGGACACAACAGCGCCGATCACGGTCACCGCCGGGGGACGCATGTCCGCCTTTTGCGCCAGCTCCGCGATGGTCTCCACGGTCCCGTACACGCTACGCTGACCCGGCGTGGTACCCTCCTGCACCATCATCGCGGGGGTGGCCGGATCCAGGCCCCCCTGTACGAGCCTCTCGGCGATGCGGCCCACGGTCTTGACCCCCATGTACGACACCAGGGTGAAACCCGATTGTGCCAGGTGATCCCAGGGCAGATGCTCCAGATTTCCCTGGGCCAGGTGCCCCGTGAAGAAGATCACACCCCGGCTGAGCAGTCGGTGGGTGACCGGCACGCCGGCATAGGCGGGCGCGGCCACGCCGGACGTAACTCCGGGCACTACTTCAAAGGGGATGCCCGCGCGATGGCAAGCGAGAGCCTCTTCGCCACCCCGGCCAAAAACGTACGGATCGCCGCCCTTGAGCCTCACAATGCTCCGGGGCCCATCCACCTGCGTGGCCAGGTCCACGATGAGCTGGGTGATCTCCTCCTGGGTCATGGCATGACCGCCGTCGGTCTTGCCCACGTAAATCTTCTGGGCTGCGGGGCTTCCCGAGACGAGCGCTGGAGGCACCAGGCTGTCGTGGATCAGGGCATCACACGTCTGGCACAGCTGGGCCCCCCGCACCGTGATCAGGTCCGGGTCGCCCGGGCCGGCGCCCACGAGATAGACCTTGCTCGGCTCACTCATTTTTCTTCACTCCTGGGACCATTCCAACTGCGAAACCCCTTTTACGGCCCGCTCCAAAGCAAACCGGGCTTCGTCCAGGCGCCCACCTTCGGCGTGCTTTCGGGCCTCCACACAGGACAGTGCGGCGGCAAAGGCCTCTTGACGCAACGAGGCGTTGCCCGGAAAGCGGGCTCGCAGGTCGGCTCTCACAGCCTGCAGCAACTCCACGTAGTCCCCCACCCGCTCGGACAACCCCGCGCCAATCTCCTCGGCCAGCGCTGCGGCAAAGCCAGGCGCAGCGCCCCCCGTGGAAACGGTCACGGTCAGCCTACCCCGGCGAAACAGCGCCGGCAGGTCCAAATCGCCGCGGTTGCCAGAATCGGCAGCGTTCAGCCACACCCGCGCCTTCCGCGCCGCCCGGGCCACCGCCTCGTCCACCGCATCCACACCCGTGGCGGCAAAAACCAGGTCCTGCCCCTGTACGTCGGCGTCTTCAAAGGATCGCGCATGCCACACCAGTCTTCCAGCGGCGACAGCGGACGCCAGTGTCTCGACGGTCTGGGGGGCAACGAGGGTGATACGGGCGCCACAGTGGAGCAGACGGCGAACCTTGCGCGCGGCCACAGGGCCGCCGCCCACCACCAGCACGGGTTTGTCGCGCAGCCGCAGAGCGACCGGGAAGAGGGGATCCGAGGGTTCCGTCATGACTACATCGTCGGCGCGTTGAGGTCTGACGGGAAAGCGCTCTGGCGCTATGCCAGGGCGTCCACGACGAGCTCGGCCACGTCTTTGACCGAGAGCTCCTCGTCCTTGTCCAAACCCAACACCGACGCCTCCATCATGATAGTACAGTATGGACAGCTGGTGACGAGCACCGACGCTTCATGGGCGAGGGCATCGTTGACCCGCAGGTCTCCGAACCGCTCCCCGGGAGGCGTCTCCATCCACACCCGTCCGCCGCCGCCGCCGCAGCAGATGGAGCTCTCCCGGTTCCGGGTCATTTCCATGACGCGGGTACCGGGCAACGCCGCGAGCACCTCCCGCGGATCCTGGTAGATCTCGCAGTGGCGTCCCAGATAGCACGGATCGTGGAAGGCCACCGTGAGGTCCAGCGCCTTGTTCAGCTTGATCTTGCCGTCGCGGATGAGCGTGGCAAACAGCTGGGAGTAGTGCTGAACCTCGTAGGTCCCGCCCAGCTCCTTGTACTCATTGATAAACGAGTAGGTACAATGCGGGGAGGTGGTGATGATCTTCTTAACGCCCTTGCTGTTGAACAACTCGATATTGCCCTCGGCGAGGCTGGTGAAGAGCTCTTCCTGACCGATCTTACGGATCGACTCACCGCAGCAGCTCTCCTGTTGGCCGATGATGCCCCAGCTGATGCCCGCCGCGTTGAGCACCGTGGCCACGGCGCGGGCGATCTTCTGAGAGCGCGCGTCGTAGCACGACGTGCAGCACACGTATAGCAGGTACTCAGTGTCCGCGGTGAAGGTGGGCACGTCGAGATCCTTGATCCACGCCGTGCGCTTCTCGCGCACCTCCATCCACGGGTTGCCGTTGTCGGTGAGGCTACCCACGATGGGTCGGTAGCTCTGGGGCACGGTGCCGCCCTCGGCCAACATCATCCGGATGGATCGGATGTTGTCGATGGCGTTGACGTCTCGCGGGCACCGGGCAACACACAGCCCACAGGTGGTGCAGGCAAAGAGGTTGTTATCCGACTCGTAACCCTCCAGACCCAGCTGGCCCTGATGCTGGAGCTTTCTGGCGTTGAACTCTTTGTTAATCTCCCCGTCGGTCAGGCGCCAGGGGCAACCGCCGGTGCAGAGCCCGCACTGCATGCACCAATAGAGCGTCTCTGCGCCCATCTCCACCATGGCTTCACCAAGTTCGGGTTCCGGATTCTGTGCATCCGTCATAACCTACTCCTTGAACGGATTGGGGCCGAGGGTTTCGAGCTTCTCCATGAAGTCGTCGATGATCCCGGGCACGGCGCCAAAGTTGTCGATTTCGATCTCGTGGAAGGCCACGCGCTCGGACTCCAACATGAGACGATCCAGGGTCTCCTGAACCTTGGTGAGCCGCGTCTGCGCCAACTCGCTGCCCTGGATGAAGTGGCACTGGTAGTCGTCCCCGGCCTTGCACCCCAACAGCAGCACGCCGTCGAAGCCCTTGGCCATGGAGTCGGCGATCCACTGCAGGTTCAAGCCGCCCAGGCAGCGCATCTGCACAAATCGCACAAACGGCGAGTGCTTCATTCGCGCGGCCCCCGCCATGTCGAGGGCCGGGTAGGCGTCGTTCTCGCACACCAGGCAGAGCACGGCGGGCTTCTCCTCCCACTCCGCGGCCACGTTGATGCCCTTGATCATCGAGTTGATGGACTGCACCGAGTAGTCGGCGAAGTTTACGATGCGCTCGGGGCAGGCCCCCATGCAGACGCCACAGCGCCGGCAGCGGGTGGGGTTGGGCTTGGGCGTCCCCTTCTCGTCCTCGTCCAGGGCGCCGAAGGGGCACTCCTCGGTACAGCGCTTGCACTGGGTACAACGCTGGAGCGCAAAGTCCGGCCAGGAAATGTCGCCCACCCGCGGGTGGACCGCTTTGCCCTCGGACCCCAGGGCCACACACTTGATGGCCTGGAAGGCCGCACCCGCCGCGTCGTCCACCGCCGAAGCGCTGTCCATGGGCTGACGAACCGGCCCGGCGGCGTAGATGCCCGTGCGCCGGGTCTCGTAGGGGAAGCAGATGAAGTGCGAGTTGGGGAAACCGCCGGTGACCTGGTCCTTGCGGTCCACGGGAGCGGCCTTTTCGTCGCCCTCCTCGATGACCACCAACTTTGCGGTCATCGACGGCAGCTCCGGCCCCTGGCGATAGCCGAGCTTGAGCAGCTGCTCGCTCTCGCAAGCGGGCACCTGACCCACTGCCAGCACCACCAGATCACACTCGATCTCCACGTCCTCGCCCAGCAGCACGTCCTCGAAGGTGATCACCGCGCCGCCGTCGTCGCCGGCCACGACGGACTTGACCTCAGACTTGATGAGGATGGTGCCGCCCTTGGCCACGTTCTGATGAAAAATCTCCCACTGGCCCGGGGTGCGCAGGTCCTTGTACAGCACGTACGTCTTGGCCTCGTCGTTGACCTCCTTGACGTACTGGGTCTGCTTGAGCGAAACACTACAACAGGTGGTGGAGCAGTACTCCAGATGCTCTTTGTCGCGAGAGCCCGCACACTGGACGAACACCACCGTCTCGAGGTCACCCTCGTCCGACGGCCGCACAAGCTTGCCCTCGCGAGCCATGTCCTCGAACTCCGCCGAGGTCACTACATCCTTGACCTCACCATAGCCCAGATGCGTAAGCTTCGAGGCGTCATACGGCGCAAAGCCGGCGGCCACGACGATGGCGCCCACGGTCTCAGTGGCGCCGGCACCATCGACCGTGACTTCGAAGCGCCCCGGAGCGCCGTCAATCTTTCCGATGGTGGACGACAGATACACCGTGATCTTGTCGTTGCCCTCCACTGCCTCAATGGAGGTCGCGACCTCATTGTCCTCGAGCTCCTCGTAGGGCGGCAGGATGGGGAACCGTTTGTACACACGATTGAGGAAGCCGCCCAGCCGTTCCTCCTTCTCCACAATCACCGCCTCCTTACCCGCCTTGGCGGCGAACAGCGCGGCGGTCATGCCGGAGATCCCGCCGCCGATGACCAGCACGCGGTCGCTCATCTCCTCGATGTGCGGCACGGGTTTGGAGGTGTTCTCCAGGCGCGCGCCGAGCATGCGCATGTAGTCCTCGGCCAACCACTGGGTGTCCTCGTGGTTCGGCTCGTGGCTCCAGACGAGCTGCTCGCGGTAGTTGATGCGTTCCACCCAGGTGTCCCCCCAGGAGAGCTCGGTCTGCTTTTCGCGCATGGAGCACGCCGCCAAAGCGACCACATCGACGGTTCCGGCGTCGATGTCAGCCTGCACAAGGGCGTGGCCCTCCTCGTTACAAAGGCACTCGTGGTTTTTGCAAAGCGCGGCCTTGCCATCGCTGGTGGCGACCTTTTCAATGGCCTCGAGATCGAGGGCCTCGCCAATGCCGCAGCCGGTGCAGATGTACACGCCTAGTTTGTGTTCCATGATTGCACCTTTACTCCTGGCACAGAGTCCGCATGGCGGCTCCGGTTGCGTCCTGCACCACCGTGGCAACATCGGCCGGTCGGCGTACACACCCCGCGGGAATGATCCCCGGGGCGTCACCCATCATCAGGAAGCCGTAGTCGTCCATGGGTGCATCGAAGGGCAGATCAGCCGTATTGGGCACGATGCCCGTGGCCAGAACTGCCATGTCCACGTCCACCTTGAGGAACTTGCCAGCTTCGATATCCTCCACCTGGAGGCGGAGGCTGCCGCCCTCTTGGAAGATGCCAGCCACCTTGCCCTTGATGATCTGCACGCTGTCGTCGGTTTGCAGCTTGGCGTAGAAAGTCTCGTACTTTCCCGCGCGCACATCAATGTGGAACATGTACACCTTGGCGTTCGGGGCGGCCTCGCGCACGTAGTTGATCTGCTTAAGGGAGGCCAGACAACAGATCCCTGAGCAGTAGGCCAGGTGCTTGACGTCCCGGCTGCCAGCACACTGCACGAAGGCTACGCTCTCGACCTCCTTGCCGTCCGAGGGGCGACAGAGCTTGCCACCCGTGGGGCCGCTCTTGTCTGCCAGACGCTCCATCTGCAGGTTGGTGATCACATCGGGCAGCTCACCGCGGCCCAGGTACTCCACCTTGCTCACGTCATAGGACTCCCAGCCGGTGGCCCAGACGATTGCGCCCACCTGCTCGGTGAGGGTGCGGGGGACCTCGTCCAGATCCACCGCGCCGAACTTGCAGGCATCTTTGATCTTCGACAGGTCCGCTTCGTCACAAGCCGCCTTGTCGAGCACGTAGTGGTGCGGATAAGCCATGTGACCGGCCAGGTAGACGGCCTTGGTTCGGGCCATGCCCTGGTTGAAGTCGTCGTCCCGCTCGCTGCTGCAGGCCTCGGCGCAGTCACCACAGGCCGTGCACTTACTGTTTATGTATCGCGGCGAGATCTCCAGGGTGACCGAGTAGTCGCCCGGGCCGCCGTCGACTTTTGTCACCTGGGCCTGGGTGTACAGCGTCAGGTTGCCAGCCTTGCGCAACCGCTTGTAGTTGATCTCGAGGCCGCAGGTGGGCGGACAGAGCTTGGGGAAGTACTTGTTGAAGGTGGCGACCTTCCCGCCGAGGAAGGGTGACTTCTCGACGAGGATAACAGGTTGCCCGAGCTCACTGAGCTCCAGGGCGGTGGTGATCCCGCTCATGCCGCCGCCAACAACCAGTGTGGCTTTGCTTTGGCTCATCACAGGTCTACTCCTTTGAAGATCCCATGGGTGGTTCGATGCAAATCCGGTGATCCAGACGCACGGGTGCCGCTGGCGCAACGAGTCGCCACCTCAGCGATCATGATCGAACGGGGGAATGACGCGATGGTGGTGGCGATCCGAACGACCGATCGCCGGCTGGGGAGCTCAAAAGCTCCGGATCAGACGCAACCGGTGGGCTTGGGCAGGCCCGCCAGCTTGCAAGCGCCTTTCGCAGGCCCGCTGGGGAAGAGGTCGTAGATCCTCTTGAGCGGGAAGCCGGTCTCTTTGCAGAGCTTGCGGATCATGGGAGCCACACCGAACTTCTCGTAGTAGTCCCGAAGATAGTGCATGACCTTCCAGTGTTCCTCGGTCAGCTCTTCGACACCCTCACCACCCGCCAGCGCGGCAGCAACGGCCTCAGTCCAGTCGTCGGGATTAACGATGAAACCATCCTCGTCGACTTCGATACTTACGCCACCCTCTTCGAACATTGGCATGTGAAAGGCCTCCAGAAATCTCTGTGGGTTTATCCACCCGGTGCTGAGATATGGACCGTCTCGCGCTTCGCTAAGCCACGCCGCACCGAAGGACGCAACAAATTCCGCGGGACAGACCGTTTGTTTCTCTAACTTGATCAGGTTGGTAACAACCGGCATTGGCGGTGTCAAGAGAAACTTAGGGGGTTTTTGGGACGTCAATGGAGCATAATGGACATTAACCAAATCCGCGCAAGTTCCAATGTATGAGAAACGGAAAAGGCACGGCTTACTAGTAGTATATGAAATTAAACATGTACATATTCAGCTATATATACACTCTTTAGTTCAAGTTAATAGCTCACTAACTTAACTCGCTATCCACCGACAACAGCGCTACGCTGGAAGCCAATTCACCCAGTCATCCGCAGCCCATCGGATCCCCGCGCCGAAACGTTTGGACGAGCGATAAAGCGCGGGTCTCGCGAGCCTGTTTTCAGGGTCCCGTTGGGCGACTCAATGGCGAGTGAGTCACCGTTTCCCGTCGCCCCAACGCCGGGGCTGGACGGTCTTTCGGATGGAGGTCGGGGATCTGACAGAAAGGGTCTGGACGCCAAAGGAGAAAAAGGACGATGATCAGGAGCGCAGAGGCTAGCTGGCTGCTTTCTCTTCTTTGACACCCGTGGCCACTTTGTACAGCACTGTGAGGATCAGGAATCCGACGCTCCACACCATGACCGCGATGGCGATCTCAGGGAGGGAGGGGGTGTACACGGTGTACTTGCCCAGGGGGTTGGGTGTGAACCCGCCGATGACGAGGCCCAGCCCCTTCTCCAGCCAGCTCGCCGTGAAGACACAACCCGCGCCCACAGCCAGGGTGGTGATGTTGTTCCGGGTCTTGGGGTTGACCAGGATCACCAGGCCAATGACGGCCAACGCCACAAAGAGCCACATGGCGCCCACCAGATAGGTGGGGCCGTCCTTGAACAGGAACGAGAAGTGATGCTTGTGCTCGGGGATGTTCGAGTAATAGACGGTGAACACCTCCATGAGGAAGAAGAACACGCTGATGAACATGGCGTAGGTCACGATCTGGCCGAGCTTACGCAGAGCCGCGTCCCCCGGATCAAACTTCGTGAACTTCCGCACCAGGAGCACCATCAGGATCAAAAAGGACGGACCCGCCGCAAAGGCCGACGCCAAAAAGCGCGGGGCCATGATGGCGGTCATCCAGAAACCGCGACCGGGCAGTCCCTGGTACAGGAACGCCGTCACCGTGTGGATAGACACAGCCCAAGGGATGGACAGGTAGATCAGCGGCTTGACCCACTTGGGCGGCGCGACGCCCTTGCGCTCGGCGCTGAGCATGGTCCAACCGATGACGACGTTGAGCATCAGGTAGCCAAAGAGCACCAGCGTATCCCAGAACATGACGGAGTTGGGCGACGGGTGCATGAACACATACACAATGCGGTCCGGGCGCCCCATGTCCACGCCGATGAACAGCATGCACATGATGCACGCCGGGATCGCCAGGAACTCCCCGAGGATGGTGATCTTGCCGAACTCTTTGTAGTCGTGCAGATAGTACGGCAGCACCACCATCACCGCCGAGGCCGCCACGCCCACCAGGAAGGTGAACTGCGCGATGTACAGCCCCCAGGACACGTCCCGGTTCAGGCCCGTGACCCCTAAGCCCTCGTTGAGCTGGTACAGGTAGAAACCGCCACCGATGCCGATGAGGACCAGGAGCGAGAAGATCCACGCCCAGTACCCTTTGCTTCCGCTTAATGCTTTTTCGAGCATGGCCGCCTCACAGTACGTAGAAGACCTCGGGACCGGTCCCGAGGTTGGGTTTGCGCGTTATGGAGTGGACCCCCACCAGCGCTTTTGAGGCCGGCGAGTTCTTGTCGTTGAGGTCGCCGAAGTGCATGGCCTTCTTGGTGCAGGCCCCTACGCAAGCGGGCCCGAGCCCCTCGGCGAGGCGCTCCACGCAGAAATTACACTTCTCCACAACGCCCAGGGTCCGGGTGGGGAATCCGGGCTTGACCGCTTTGAGGGAGCGGCGCGGGTCGTGAAAATTGAAGCTGCGGGACCCATAGGGACAGGCCGCCATGCAGAACCGGCAGCCGATGCAGCGGTGCATGTCGATGGTGACGATGCCGTCGGACGGCCGCTTCCACGTGGCCCCGGTGGGACAGACCCGGGTACAGGGAGGATCGGCGCAGTGGTTGCACAACACCAACAGCGGATCCTTCCGCCGACCCGTGCGCTCGTGCATCTGCTCACCGAAGGCGCCGCCAAAGGTGGAGGTCCAGATCCACTTGATGCCCTGGTTCTCATTGGGCCCCGGAGGCTTGAAGTTGGGGTTGTGCTTCTCGGGCACGTTGTGCTCACGATGACAAGCGGTGATGCAGTCGGGGCAGTCCCCCTTGCACTTGCGCGTGTCGATGACCAGCGCGAGCTTCTTCGCGGCCTTGCCGGACTTGTTGCCGATGGCCTCGACGCCCTTTAGGCCCACATAGGCGCCCACGCCCGTCAGCCCGGCGATCTTCAGGAAATTTCTCTTTCCGCGATCCATGGCTTACCTCCCCGCCTTGGTCTTGGGGTTGGGCATGATGTGGCATTGGAAACACTTGAGCGTGCCGCCGTGCTTGACGACCCCGGTGTACTCATGACAGCGCTGACAGAAGCTCTCGTGGTTGTCATGACACCGCAGGCAGGTCTTGGTGAGGCTGCGCCCGATGGTCTGGTAGACCGTCTTACCGCTGGCGTCCTTGAGGATTTTGCCGGTGGCATCCCGGCGGGGGATCTTCTCGGTACGCACACCGTCGCGCACCACCTGGTCCCGCCAGGTGTTGAGCAGCTTCATGTGGTTCTCACGCATGAATTTGACGTCCCGCACACAGAACTTCTCGTCTTTGGGCAGGTCCAGGACAGGCTTGCTGCCAAATTTTCCGATCCCGCGGTTGGCCAGGGTGGCGCCCAGCATCAGGGCCACAAAGACCAGGAGCCCAAGCACGATGAGCGGCATGTCAGACCGGGCGTGTTCGGTCTGTTTGTACTCGTAGTTCTTGGGCTCGTACGTCTCTTCCTGCTTTTCGATATCCTTGTCGTCAGCCATTACTCTTCACCCTCGGTCGCTTCGGACTCTTCCTTGAGCGGCTCGCCGCGCAGGTTATTTTCCCGAACCTCACCTTTCTTGATGACCAGCGCATTGGCCAGCAGCTCGTGCACGCCGGCCACCTCCACCCCGGGTGCCCAGTAGTCACACACGGGCGGCAGGGTGGCCTTATCGATGGCGCAGATGCAGCTGAGCACGTTCACGCCGTGCTGCTCCTGCACGTAGCGCACGGCGTTGCCCCGCGGCAGCCCGCCGCGCATGCGCATCTCGAAGTTCTCGTCATTGCCAAGGCCGGCGCCGCCACCGCAGCAGAAGGTGTTCTCCCGAATGGTCGAGGGCGGCATCTCGAAGAAGTTGTTGCAGACGTTTTTCAGAATGTACCGCGGCTCGTCGAGCAGCCCCATGGCCCGGGCCGGGTTGCACGAGTCGTGGAAGGTCACCCGGTAGCGATCGTTTCGCGAAGGGTCCAGAGGCAGCTTCTTGTGCTTGATCAGATCGGCGGTGAACTCGGTGATGTGCACCATCTTCGTGGACGCGGCGTTCTCGAAGATCGTCGGGGTGAAAGGCGACTTCGGGATCACCAGGTTGCTCGGCGCCGGGCCGTTCATGGTGTCCATGTACTGGTTGACCACGCGCCACATGTGGCCGCACTCGCCGCCGAGGATCCACTTGACGTTGAGCCGTTCGGCCTCCCGGTACATCTTGGCGTTGAGCCGCTTGATCATCTCATTGGAGGTGAACAGGCCGAAGTTGCCGCCCTCCGAGGCGTAGGCGGACATGGTCCAGTTGAAGCCGTGGTTCTTCTTGAGATAATCAAACAACAAAAAGTAGCCCATCAACGTGTAGATGGCCGGATCGGCGAACACGTCCCCCGAGGGGGTGATGAACAGGATGTCGGCGTTCTTTTTGTTGATGGGAACTTCGGGCTTGTACCCGACGTTCTCCTCGATCTCGTCCAAGAAGAAGTCGATGTTGTCCACAAAGGCGTGGGGCTCGATGCCCAGGTGGTTGCCCGTGCGCTGGCAGTTGGCCGCCGGCTCGAGCACCCAGTTGATGTTCAACCCCACCAGGTTCATCAGTTCCCGGGCGATCATCGTCACCTCGGCGGTGTCGATGCCGTAGGGGCAAAAGACCGAACAGCGTCGGCACTCGGTGCACTGGAAGAAGTAGTAGTACCACTCCTTGAGCACGTCTACGGTGAGCTCCCGACCCCCGGCCAACCCGCCGAGGATCTTCCCGGCGGTGGTGAACTCCCGGCGGTAGATGGAGCGCAGCAGCTCCGCCCGCAGCACCGGCATGTTCTTGGGGTCTCCCGTGCCGATGAAGAAGTGGCACTTGTCCGAGCAGGCGCCGCAACGCACGCAGATGTCCATCATGATCTTGAAGGACCGGAACCGCTCCAGGCGATCCGCCATGCCGTTCACGATCGTCTTTTTCCAGTCCTTGGGAAGCTTCCAGTCTTCGTCCGCCGGGGACCACTCCCGGGGATTGTGCATCTTGAGCGCTTTTAGGTTTTTGGCGGCCGCCGGGTAGGACCAGGTGCCGCGGCGACCCTCGAAGTTGATCTTGGGGTCCATCCATCCCTTCAAGGGCGTGGTCTGTAGATCCACCGACCCCAGATCTTCAGGCGTCGGAAATCCTTTGGGGGTTCCTCCTCCAGACATCGTCTACGCCTCCTCGTCTGCGGGGTTGTCCAGCGGTAGGCCACAGGCCACGATCTTGTCGTGGTACTGGTGCTCCCAGTGGTCGTATTCGTGCACGTCCACCTCGGGGTTCCACGGATTGATGTGCCGTTTGGCGCGATTGTTGTTTGCCAGGTTCCGGGTGGGCGACAAAAACACACCCCCGGCGTGCATCAGCTTGCTGAAGGGGAAGTACACCAGCAGCGTGCAGATGAGCGTGAGGTGCACCCAGAAGGTCGCGCCGATGCCCGCGGGCACGGCGGCCGTGTCAAAGGCGACGATGCCCAGGGCCACCTGCTTGACCTTGACGACATCCACCCGGAACAGTTCCAGGTGCCGCATCATCATGCCCGTGAGCACGATGCCCAGGATGAGCAGCAGCGGGAAGTAGTCCGCCGGAAGCGAGATGAAGCGCACCTGCGGATTGAGCAGCCGGCGCAACAGCAGGTACGACAGGCCGAGCACGATCAGGATGTTGGAGATGTAGAGCGCCGGGATCCCAATCTGAAAAAAGCCGTCCAGGTCCGACAGTCCGCTGGCGAAAAAGGGCACGGGCTCGATGAAAAACCGGAAGTGCCGGAGCAGGATGATCAGGAAACACCAGTGGAAGGCCATGGCGCCGACCCACAACCACTTCGAGCTCCCGTACGCCACCACCGGACCGGCGTGCACCTCGGCCTTGGTGTTCCGGAACAGCGACCGGAAGAACAGGATTTCCAGGAGCATCCGCCCGATGACGCCCAGGGTGGTGGTGGGGTTGTCGAGCCTGGCGGGCTTGATGAAGTCCAGGGACTTGTGCTGACCGCCGGTGGTGGGGATCCGGAAGGGCACCGGAGATTTTGCCCAGTCCCGGATGCGCCAGATCACCCCGCCCACGAAGACGGCGAGGGCCAACCAGGGGAGGTACTTGCCAAACACAGGGTGCAGCCCGGGGACCAGGCCGGCGAGCAGCCCCACCCCGATGACTAAAGCAAACAGCAGGAAAGCAACAATTACACTCATCGGCCACACACCTCAGTTTGTGGTTTGTCTACTCATTCTCATCGGCGGATCCGCGCGATTTCTGCTGCCGGGCCTTGCGCAGGGCCACCTGCTCCCGGACGTCGAGGGTGTTTCGACGCAAATCGTCGATTCGCAGCTGGAAGATCTTGGTCCGGCACGCCATGTACACGTCGAAGGCTCGCAGGGCCATGGCGTCCACTCGGCGATCAAAGGCCCTCTGGGCCGCTCCGTCCAAGGCCTTGCCCGCCTCGAGCTCCACGGCCCGCTTCAGCGCCTGCAGGAAGCCCACGCCCACCGAAGGCGGTAACTCCTGCACCGCGCGGATACGGATGACATCCTCGAGGGTGTCATCCACCTCGGCGATATCCCGTCCATCGATGATGGCGTCGGCCAGGACGTCGAGCCCCTGGATCAGGGTGTGCCCCACGGGGTTCCCGAACGGGTCCTTTTTGTTTTTCAGGAATTTGGAGGTATCAGGGGAATAGTCCGCGAGCACAAGGTCCAGCCATCGCTGCTTGATGGCCTGCCTCTTTTCCTGAAGGATCTCCTCCAGACTCACGGTCGCACCCTCCACGGCGGGCTCGCCCCAAACGGGATTTGGAGCGGTTCGTCGTTTCAGAGCTCAGGTGGCTCTGAGCATACAAATACACATTGTCAAAGTCCTCGGTTTGGTATCAACCACGCCACACCGTGTCAAGGGATATTTGGCCATGAAATAGCCCCGTATATTAGCAGATAACGCAATAAAAGATGACATGTAAATAGGCTATAAGGCTATATATGATTCGGTTGGTTGGATTATATATTGAGAGAACAAATGGTCTTAAATTACAAGTTTTTATAGTAATCAATGGACAAGTTAGGAGTGACTAATCGATTCCATTATATGGATGGTTCATTCGGTCTGTTGATTCAGACATGTGGTAAACGGGGAATCGCCCCGGACAGAGGCTGTTCTCAGCCGCCAGGGAAGGCCCTCTGCAGGGCCTCGGACACGAGGGTCGCATCGGCTTCCCTGGGCAGGGTGACCCGGATGCGCTCGTCCCGGTTCATGACCGCCCGGGCTGCGGCCAGCCCGCCCGGGTTCCGAGCCCAGGCCCGGCGGGCAATGCCGTTGTTCACGTCCCAAAAGAGCATGGAGGCCAGGCGTCGGTCCGCATCGTCGGTTCCATCCAGAACCAGGCCAAAACCGCCGTTCATCACCTCGCCCCACCCCACGCCGCCGCCGTTATGCAGACTCACCCAGGTAGCACCCCGGAAAGCGTCGCCAATGACGTTGTGCACTGACATGTCGGCACACAGCTGGGAACCGTCGTAGATGTTGGCGGTCTCCCGGTAGGGGGAATCGGTGCCGCTGACGTCGTGATGATCCCGGCCCAGCACCACCGGGCCGCGCACCTGGCCCGAGCGAATGGCATCGTTAAAAGCCCGGGCGATGGCGATGCGGCCCTCCTCGTTGGCGTACAGGATGCGCGCCTGGGAGCCCACCACCAGGCCCGCCTGGCCCGCCTGGCGGATCCAACGCAGGTTGTCGTTGAGCTGGCCGCGGATCTCCGCCGGGGCCCGGGCCGCGTGATCGGCAAGCACCCCGGCGGCCAGGGCGTCGGTCTCGGCGAGATCTTCTGGCGCGCCGCTGGTGCACACCCAACGGAAGGGGCCGAAGCCGTAGTCGAAACAGAGCGGGCCCATGATGCTCTCCACGTAGGAGGCGTACCGGAACCCCGAAGGGCGATCCCCCTGCACCGACGCCCCCGCCCGGGAAGCCTCGAGCAGGTAGGCGTTGCCATAGTCCCAGAAGGTCATGCCCCGGGCCGCCAGAACGTTAATGGCATCGGTCTGGCGCCGGAGAGACGCCTGTACCCGCTCCCGAAAGCCGGCAGGGTCCTGGCTCATCATCTCCCGGGAGGCCTCCAGGCTAAGCCCTGCCGGGTAGTAACCGCCGGTAAAGGGGATGTGCAAAGAAGTCTGATCCGAGCCCAGGTCGATGGCCACGCCGGCCTCAGCGAACCGCTCCCAGAGATCCACTACATTGCCCACGTAGGCCAGGGCGATGGGCTCGGCGCTCTTGCGCGCCCCCTCGACGCGGCGCAGCACCTCATCCAAATCATCGGTGAGATCGGTCACCCAGCCCTGCTCGTGCCGCTTGCGGGCCGCCAGAGGATTGATTTCAGCGATCACGCACACAGCCCCGGTGAGCACGGCGGCCTTGCCCTGGGCCCCGCTCATGCCGCCCAGACCGGAGGTGACAAAGACCTTACCGGCGAGGTCTTGATCCTCACCGAGGCCCAGGAACATGCGACCGGCGCCCAACAGGGTGATGGTCGTGCCGTGCACGATGCCCTGGGGTCCGATGTACATGAAGCTGCCGGCGGTCATCTGACCATACGACGTCACACCCAGGGCCGAGAGGCGATTGTAGTCGTCCGGGGAGCTGTAGTTGGGCACCATCATGCCGTTGGTAACCACCGCCCGGGGGGCGTCGGCGTGGGAGGGGAACAGCCCGAGCGGGTGACCCGAATACAGCACCAGCGTCTGCTGATCCGTCATGTCAGCCAGGTAGGCCATGGTGATCAGATACTGGGCCCAGTTCTGAAAGACCGTGCCGTTGCCGCCGTAGGTGACCAGCTCATGCGGGTGCTGGGCGACCCGGGGGTCCAGGTTGTTTTGAATCATGACCTGGATCGCCGCGGCCTGGGCGCACCGCGCCGGATAGGCACCGATGGGGCGGGCGTACATGTCATAGGTCGGCCGAAAGCGCCGCATGTAGATGCGCCCGTCCGCCGCAAGCTCCTGCGCAAACTCCGGCGCGAGCACGGCGTGGTGCTTGTCCGGGAAGTACCGCAGCGCATTCGAAACGGCCAGCTCCCGCTCCTTCGCCGACAAAACCTGCGGCCGCGCCGGCGCATGATCCACACTGTCGTCAGCTTCCGGCATCGCCGGCAACGTATCCGGAATTCCAGCGGCAACGATCTGTTTGAATTCGGCATCCGTCATGGCCCATTGCTCCTACTTTTTTGTCATCTGCTCGAAGATATATCACAGCAGACGAGCCTTTGCTCCGCTCGCTTCGCCCCCGCACAGGAGCTTCACTCTGCCGCTCCAGCAGGACGCTGAAAGAGCGGCTGCCGTGAACTCCTGCGCGGGGGCTACGCTCACTACTACGGAGGCTGTTCCTGTTGCTACGCTCGCTGTTACGAGGCCAATCTTCGGATTACGCGATCCTTCATTTCCGCTTGGCTATGCCCCGGCAACGAAGCGGAGGTGCAGGGGTCCGCGAGCGGATCGGCGCGCGCAGTTCGACAGAAGCGAGATGGGATGAGTAGGCCGCCCTCTCCTAACGCAGTACGCTTTCACGTCTGCAAGCATTACGCACTCGAGGTGCAAAGGAGAGAGCGACCATGGCGAATATTAGCACGATGACA
>Ga0180009_10001206_pt1 | contig 32212 bp, 22 predicted proteins | sample OS_PC_MetaG_FD_123537 | JGI IMG/M metagenome (GOLD analysis project Ga0180009, IMG submission 123537) | Groundwater microbial communities from the Aspo Hard Rock Laboratory (HRL) deep subsurface site, Sweden - OS_PC_MetaG | ecosystem: Environmental > Aquatic > Deep subsurface > Groundwater...
AGCCGGCCTGCCGGGTTCTGGTCACGACCCGGAACCGGGAGGCCTTCGGCCGGCTGCACCGAAACGCGATCCACAATCTGTCCGGCCTGCCCGAAGAAGACGGATTGAAGCTCCTGGCCGAAATTATCGGCCCGGAACGGGTCCAGGCTGACCGGGCCGGCGCGGTTCGCATGCTGGAACTTCTGGGCGGCATGCCTCTGGCCCTGGAGATCGCGGCCCGGCACTTGGATGAGGTACCCCATCTGAGTTTTCCCGAATACATCGGACAGGTGGGACAAAAGATCGACCGGCTCAGGATCGAGAGCGACCCGGACTATGACGTGGCCGCCTCCCTGGCCCTGAGCCTGGACCAGCTTGAGGAAGACAAGAAGGACGGCAAACAGGTGGCGGCCTTGTTCCTGGCCACGGGCGTCTGTTCTTCAGCCGGATTCGAGGCCCGGCCCCTGGCCCATGCGGCCGGTCTGGACCCGGCCGAGGCCGATCCCCTGGTGGGCCGGCTTCACCGAAGGTCTCTCCTGGAGTTCGATCCGGCATCGAAAAGGTACAACACGCACCCTCTGCTCAGACAGACGGCCGAATCCAGTCTGGAAGCCTATCCGGAGCGGAGGGACGCTTTTCGTCTCAACCACTGTCAGTATTTCCTGGACCTGGTCCGGGCCATTGACCACGACCCCGGGCAAATCATTTCTGAAAAGGACGGCTACCGCCAGGCCATGATCCAGACCATTCAACTTGGGCGTGCCGAGGAACTCATGCCCCGTTTTCTGGAACGGTTGGAGAGACCATTTAAGAGGTCTATCGAAGCTGGGGAATACGAGGAAGCCTTCCAGTATCTGAAGGACTCGGACCTGATTTATATCGATCAGCTGGGTTTGTCGCGGGAACTGGTAGCATGGCTGGAACCGTTGCACCGGTCCTGCCGGGAATTGGAAGAAGAGAATCTGGCCTGGGTATGCAACAATCTGGGTATGGCCAATCATAGATTAGGTGAGTACCGGAAGGCTATTGAACTCTATAAGGAAGCGCATAAGATTGTTCATCACCTTGGAGATGAACGCTTCGAAGGAGCCGTTCTAAACAACCTGGGTCTGGCGTGGGCGGCTCTGGACAAATATTGTGAGGCTATCGAATATTACGAGCAAGCGCTGAAGATCGCCCGACGGATCGGCGATGTGCGGGGCGAGGGCAACGCCTTGGGCAACATGGGGGCGTCTTATATGGAACTGGAGGAATACCACAAGGCTATCGACCTGTACAAACAGGCCCTTGAGATTGCCCGACGGATCGGCGACATCCGGGGTGAGGCTGCGGACCTTGGCAACATGGGTGCGGCCTACTTGGCGCTCGACGAATCTGAGAAAGCCATTGAACTGTGTGGTCAAGCCCTGGATATCCACCGTCGTATCGGGGACATGGGTGGCGAGGGCAACGTCCTTGCCAACATGGGTGCCGCCTATGCCAGGCTGGGCCAGAGAGACCGGGCCGTGGAAAGCTTCAAGGCCTCCCGGGGCATATTTCAGCAGTTGGGATTGGCGCACAAGGTGCACCAAATCGAAACCATGATGGAAAAGGCGGGAGTGTGAGAGGCGGGCCCTCGAGTGAGGCCGTGTGTTTCGGCGGCCGGGGGTATGGCCTCGGACATTTTGTATTTGTATGGATTTACCACCGCCGTTGTTCCGATCACTCGTCCTTCGGGTTGACAGAAGCTAATTGGATCGTTAAACGGGTTTTACTCCTGGGTCAGGTATTGGGTTCATCAGACTTGTCCGGCTCCAACAGATTGCTTCGTCGCCCTCGGCTCCTCGCAATGACGGTGGATTTGTGCGAGGCCGGGAAGGGTAGAGCGGGAGGCCTTTTCTGGCGGCTTATTCCCGTTGGCGCATGGACCTTATCCGGCTTCGACAGGCTTGTCCGTCTCTGGCGGATTGCTTCGTCGCTGCGCTCCTCGCAAAGACGGGTGGGGTAGGGGACGAGGGAAGATTGAACCGTGGATCGTTACGATCAGCGTTGCCTTGGTGGCTAGCCGGATTTGTCGGTCGAAGCATTGGCCTATTCGGGTGGTTTTTTTTATCGCGGTAACCAAAATGCACCGTCTTTGCGAGGAGTGTAGCGACGAAGCAATCTGGTGAACCATGGCGGTTTCTTCCACGTTCCCGTTCGGGAGCTTGAGGACGAACTAAATAGGTCTGCTCTCCGGTCTAACAGAAGGCGAAGAAGCAAACCGCCTGAGGCAAGTCAATCATATCAGAACCGGACAAATCCAAGAATGGCAGGAACAGAAAAGCATTCCTATGTTTACATCATGACCAACCGGGTCAATCGAGTGCTATATACCGGCGTGACGAACGACTTGGTGCGTCGCGTGTTCGAGCATCGTAACGGAATGGGGGAGGGATTCACGGCGAGGTACAAAGTGAACAAGCTGGTCTATTTCGAGGTGTTCCGGGATATCGAAGAGGCCATCAATCGGGAAAATCAGATCAAGGGCGGGTCGCGGAAGAAAAAGCTGGCGTTGGTCGAGAGGATGAATCCGGAATGGCGTGACCTGTATGAGGAAATAATCTCGTAGGCGCTCGGGCGCCTGCCTGGTGGCACGAGGCTTGTGAGCCTTCAACGGTATTTCGTCGCCTGAAGGCTCCTCGCAAAGGCGGTGCTGTTTGGAGACCGGAAGAGAAAAGGAAACCCCTCGCAGGTTCCGAATCTCAAACGGATGAGCTCACCATGTGGCCAAGGTAATACCGACCGTTCCCATCCCTACCCCGCCATGTCCTCCTGGGTGACCACGGTGATGCCCCGGGAGGTGACCCGGAAGCGCTGGCGGTCGATCTTGGGGTCGTACCCGATCTCCGTGCCGGCCGGGATGCGGACCCCTTCGGCGATGATGGCCTTTTTGATCTTGGCATTGCGGCCTACGACCACGCCATCCATGATGACCGATTCGTCGATCGAGGCCCAGGAATGGACATAGACGTTGTAGGACAGGACGCTGTTGCGGACCAGGCCGCCGCTGATGATCGAGCCGTGGGCCACGATCGAGTCCAGGGCCCGGCCGGCGCGGACCTCCTTGCCCTTTTCCTGGGCGAAGACGGTCTTGGCCGGTGGAAACTGGCGCTGATAGGTCCGGACGGGCCAGTAGCGGCCGTAGAGGTTGAAGAACGGGTCCACGCCGCACAGGTCCATGTTGGCGTTCCAGTACGAGTCCAGGGTGCCCACGTCCCGCCAGTACCCGGAGTCGCGCACGTTGTCCACCATCTTGTCCCGGCGTTCGCCGGACTCGTCGGTGTAAAAGAGCAGGTCCCGGATGCGGTTCTCCTGGCGGTAGGGGTAGGCAATGACCTTGTGGCTCTTGAGGATGCGGGGCAGGATGTCCTTGCCGAAGTCCGGGCTGTCGTCCCGGTCGAGCAGGTCCATCAGGACCTCGGTCTTGAATATGTAGATGCCCATGGAGGCCAGGACCCGGGTGGTGTCCCCGGGAATGGTCTTGGGGGCCTTGGGCTTTTCCTGGAAGCCCTTGACCCGGAAGCGCTTGTCCACCTCGAGGACCCCGTACTGTCCGGCCACGTCCTTGCCCAGCTCGATGACGGCAATGGTCACGTCCGCCTTTTTGGCCTCGTGGTAGGCCTTGAGCTGGCTGTAGTCCATCTTGTAGACGTGGTCGCCGGAGAGGATGAGCATGTGGTCCGGGGACTCCTGTTCGATAAGCTGGACGTTCTGGCGGATCGAGTCGGCCGTGCCCTGGTACCATTTTTCGCCGAGCATCATCTGGGGCGGGGCGATCTTGAGGTAGTGGCCCAGGTCGGAACTGAAGATGTTCCAGCCGTGTTCGATGTGCTGGATCAGGGTCTGGGCCTTGTACTGGGGCAGGACGATGATCTTGTAGACTTCGGAGTTGATGCAGTTGGACAGGGTCAGGTCGATGAGCAGGTAGATGCCGCCAAAGGGGATGGCCGGTTTGGAGCGGTGCTTGGTCAGGGGCATCAGGCGTTCGCCCTTGCCTCCGGCCATGATGGTGGCCAGTACTTTTTTCATGGTGCCTCGTTCAGGGGTCGGCGCGGGCCGGGAGCGGACCCCGGGGAGTCCGTCCCGGCGGACACGGTTCGAATTAGTCCCGGCTGCCGCCGAAGATGCGCAGCAGCATCAGGAAGAGGTTGATGAAGTCCAGATACAGGGCCAGGGCGCCCATGACCGCGGCCTTGGTTTCCATCTCCTCGCCCTCGAAGCCGCCGCGAGCCATCTCCTTGAGGCGCTGGGTGTCGTAGGCGGTCAGGCCGACGAAGATGAGCACGCCGGCATAGGTCACGACCCAGTAGATGGTCTGGCTGTTGAGGAACATGTTGACCACCGAGGCGATGATGATGCCGATCAGGCCCATGAACAGGAAGCCGCCCAGGGAGGCCAGCGAGCGTTTGGTCGCGTACCCGTAGACGCTCATGGCGGCGAAGGTGCCCGCGGTTACGAAAAAGGCCGTGTAGATGGTGCTCTGGGTGTAGGCCAGGAAGATGAAGGACAAGGTCGCGCCGTTGAGCAGGGAGTAAATGATGAACAGGGTCGAGGCGGTCGAGGCCTTCATCTTGTGGACCCGGCTGGCCAGGGTGAAGACCATGACCAGTTCCGCGCCGATGAGCAGGTAGAAGACGATGGGGTTGCCCAGGATCAGTTGGTTCAGGCTCTGGCTCGAAGCCACGAACCAGGCCATGACCCCGGTCAGGGCCAGGCCGGCGACCATCCAGTTATAAACCCGGCGGAAAAAGGCGGCTTCCAGGGAGACCGCCATGTCGTGACCGGGTGCGTAGGCTTGTTGCATCGTTCCCTCCTTAAGCAATAGGGAAAGGGGTGTTTGAATCAAAAATTAACATCGACTCGTCCGTCGCGCAAGCCCCGGCAGTCAGCCGCGGGGCCGGGTCTTGCGGCCTGCCCGCTGGCGGGCCTGCTTGAGTTCCGACCAGCGGAGCAGAAAGCCGCGCAGGCCGCCGGTATCCGAGGCCCCGGCCGCTTCCAGGCGCCGGGCCCGCATCTCGAAGCCGGCCGGGCTTTCCGAGGCCGCCTTGAGGCAGGCCTTGACCCGGGGGCATTCGGTGCAGGAAGGACGAACGGAACGCAGGTCGTCCGGCCCCGGGGGGAAGACGTCATCGAGGATGCCGAAACAGGCGGGCGGCGGGTCTGGGGCGGTCAATATCTTCGACTCCTTGGCCAACTGGGATTTATTGTAATGGGAAACGCGGGGGAAAGCAAGGGAGTCCGGTCCGGATCGGCCGGGAATTTCACTGTAAAAATGGAAAGATAAACCGGCCGGGCTCAAGCTTTCCATTGACTCGGCCGGCCATGCTTGTTATCATGAGCCACTCCCGGCCACTGGCGGTGAGCAAGGAGGTATGGGGACCATGTTCGGTCTTGGCATATGGGAACTGTTGATCATTCTGGCGATTATCCTGATCATTTTCGGAGCGGGCAAGCTGCCTGAAATCGGCGCGGGCCTGGGCAAGGGAATCGGCAACTTTAAAAAGGCCACCCAGGAGGCCCGTGAAATCGACGTGACGCCGGAGGGTAAAAAAGAGACTCCGGCCCAGGCCAAGTCCGGCAACGAGGAGTCCCGGGGCGGCCCTTCGGCCTGAATCGGGCCGAATTCCCCATGGACCCCTCCGGTCCCTGAACCGGAGGCGGCGCCCGGACCTTGGGCCGCGAAAGGCCGCACCGAAGCGGCCTTGGGGGCGATGGCCCGCCCCACCCCGGTTTTTTTCTTGACAATAAGGGCTAGGTTTCGGTAGAAAATTCACCGACAATAAGAATTTTGTCACAAACAGACCGCGTGAATACCACAGTTTAGGGGCAGGAATATGACCCATCACGATGAGGCGCAAGCGGCTGGTGCGGGCCCGGTTCATGAGGAGCACGAACCCGCCAAAGGCGGCGGGGGCTGGCTTTCCTTTTTCGCCGGCCTGATTCTGGCGGTGGCGGCGGGCTGGATCATCTGGCAGCCGTTGCTCTATGCCAAGAAGACGCAGCCCTTTCCTTTCAACCACGTGGCCCACGTCGAAGCCGCGGGGCTGACCTGCGAGGAATGCCACAAGTTCGACGATATGGGCCGTTTTTCCGGGGCGCCGCCGGTGCGGGCCTGCCTGGAGTGCCACACCTGGGAAGACCGGCAGAACGAGGACAGCGAGGCGGAGACGGCCTTTTTGAACGAGTTCGTCACCAAGGACGGCGAAGTGAAAAAAGAAGCCGAGTGGCTGATCTACTCGAAGCAGCCCGACTGCGTCTATTTCTCCCACATCGCCCACGTCAAGATGGGCAAGATCGGCTGCGAGGAATGCCACGGCGATCACGGCAAGAGCGCGGCCCCGCGTCCCTACTATGAAAACCGGATCACCCGGTATTCGCGGGACGTGTACATGAAGATGAAGATGACCGACTGCGCGGATTGCCACACCCGGCGGCAAAAGCCCGAAAACAACGCCTGCTTTGTCTGTCACAAGTAACCGGGCCGAAAAGAGGGTGCGAAGATGAAGCTGGACCGAAGAAATTTTATCAAATTCGCCGTGGGGGCCGTGGCCGGAATCCATCTGACGCCGCTCCCCTGGAAACTCATAGACGACTCCGCCATCTGGACCCAGAACTGGCCCTGGGTGCCCAAGCTGACCCGCTTTCCCGAGATTACATACGCCCACACGGTCTGCAATCTCTGCCCCGGCGGCTGCGGGATCAAGGTCCGGACGGTGGATGCCAGCGCCTCGGTCAAGGTCGAGGGTCTGGAATCGGCGCCGGTCAACCAGGGCGGCGTCTGCCCCGTGGGCGCGGCCGGGCCGCAGTACCAGTACAGCCTGTCCCGGTTCCAGAGTCCGCTCAAACGGATCGGGTCCCGGGGCTCGGGCGCGTACGCCAAGGTATCCTGGGACGAGGCTCTCAAGGCGGTGGGCGGCCGGCTGGCCGAACTGCGCGGCCAGGGCCAGGCCCACACCGTGGTCATGGTCAGCGGCCGCCGGAACAGCCTGGCCAAGAACCTGGCCCAGCGCTTCATGACCGCGTACGGTTCGCCCAACCTGACCGAAATGCCCTCTCAGGCCGCATCGGCCGAGATCGCGGAAATGGCCCAGTTCGGCCGCCCCGGCGCCGTGGGCTACGACCTCGAAAACGCGGCCCTGGTCCTCAGCTTCGGCTGCCAGATCATCGAAGGCTGGGGCTCGCCGGTCCGCTCCATCCAGGCCTATAGCGGCTGGAGGGCCTCGGGCAAGACCCGGCTGGTCCAGATCGAACCCCGGGCCTCCCTGACCGCCTCCAAGGCCGACCGGTGGGTGGCCATTGCGCCGGGCGCCGAAGCGGCCCTGGCCCTGGGAATGGCCAACGTCATCATCCGCAAGAACCTGTACGACCAGCGCTTCGTCGGCGCCATGACCGAGGGCTTCGAGGCCTTCAAGGACATGGTTCTCAAGGAGTACGGCCCGCGGGACGCGGCACGCATGACCGGCGTGCCCGGAGAGGTCATCGAAGAACTGGCCTTGGCCTTTGCCAAGTCCAAGGCCCCGCTGGCCCTGGCCGGCAAGGGCAAGGGCGGGGTGCCGACCTCGGTCTATGAAATGATGGCTGTGCAGAGCCTCAACGCCCTGGTCGGCAACATCAACAAGCCGGGCGGGGTCATCCTGCGCAAGGACCTGCCCCTGGCCCCCTGGCCGGACCTCGAACTCGACGACCAGGCCAAGACCCAACTGGCCTTCACCCGCCTGGACTTGGCCGGTACGGACCGGCATCCGGTTTCCGGCGGGCTGGTCCGGAACCTGGTCCAGTCCATCAACGAGGGCCGGTACTACCCGGTCAACGTGCTGATCATCGACCAGGCCAACCCGGCCTTCCTGGGCGTGGACCCGGGCGAGTTCCGGGCGGCCCTGGACAAAATCCCCCTGGTGGTCACCCTGTCCGGTCAGGCCGACGACACCAGCATTCAGGCCGACCTGGTCCTGCCGGAAACCTCGAACTTCGACGGCCCGGTCGACGTGATTAATCCGCCGACCCTGCCTTATCCGCTTTTCGGCAGCGCGGGTCCGGTCTTTGACAAGCCTTCGGTGGATGCCCGGCCCATCGGCGACATTTACATCGGGCTGGCCAAGGCCGTGGGCGGCCCGGTGCAGGCGGCCATGCCTTTCAAGAACCACAAGGAGATGATCGCCAGGACGGCCGCCGGCCTGTTCGCTTCGGGGCGGGGCCTGGTGGCCGGACCCGAAGGCCCGGCTTCAGGCTTCGGCGCTTCGGCCAAGGGCAGGACCTTTGGCGACGAAGGCGCCTTCCTCAAGGCCCTGTCCAGGGGCGTGTTCTGGTACGATCCGGCCTTCGAGTTCGGCGGGTACGAAGGGGCCTTCCAGACGCCTTCGTCCAGGTTCGAGTTCGTCAGCCAGACCCTGAAGGACGCCTATTCCACCTGGCTGAAGAAGAAGGGCCGGGGGGCCGCGTCCGCGCTGGGAGTCGAAGGCGGACCGGAAATGATCTTCATGCCGCATTACGAGCCGGGCGTGCCCGAGGCCGACGAAAAGGCCTTCCCGCTTCTGCTGGTGCCGGTCGAGCAGTTCAAGCTGGTCACCAGCCCGGCGGGCAACGCCCCGTACCTGACCAAACTGCTCGAAGACCTGACTTTGAAGGAAAACGACCTGGTCGTGGAGATCAATCCGCAGACCGCCGCGGCCAGGCATCTGAAAAACGGCGAACGGGCCTGGCTGGCCACCCGCAAGGGCCGGCTCATGGTCCGTGTTTACTTGTATGACGGGGCCCGGCCGGACACGGTCTTCGCCCCGATCGGGCTGGGCCACATCGGTTACGGCCATTATCTGAGAGGCAAAGGGGTCAATCCGATGGAGATCGTCGAAGGTTGGACCGATCCGCTGTCCGGACAGGCGCTCTGGTGGGCCACCCGGGCCAACTTGACCAAGGTGTGAGGTAGCCGATGAGTTCGCAACCCCATGCATCAGGCATCAAATACGGCATGGTCATCGACCTGGACAAGTGCACCGGTTGCGGGACTTGTTCAGTGGCCTGCATGACCGAAAACAACATCTACGTCCTGGAGGATGAAAGCGACAAGGTCCGATCCATCACCTGGCTTCGGGTCTATCGCATCGAAAACGGAGCGCCTTACCCCAACACCAAGGTCTCCTACATCCCCCGGCCGTGCATGCACTGCGACGCCCACCATCCGCCCTGCGTCTCGGTCTGCCCGCCCACGGCCACGACCAAGGACGAAGTCGGGGGCATCGTCAGCCAGATCACCACGCGCTGCATCGGCTGCCGGTACTGCGTGGCGGCCTGCCCCTACCACGCCCGGTACTTCAACTGGTACGACCCGTGGCCGCTGTACAAAAACCACGTCCAGCAGATGACGCCGGCCATCAATCCCGACGTGGCCCCCCGCATGCGGGGCGTAGTGGAAAAGTGCACCTTCTGCCACCACCGGCTCATGGCGGCCAAGGAACGGTCGTACGCCGAAGGCAAGCATGAGATTCCGGAGGAGTACTACCAGACCTCCTGCACCCAGGCCTGCCCGGCCGGGGCCATCACCTTCGGCGACCTGAACAATCCCGGGCATCGGGTGCACCAACTGCTCAAGGAACGAAGCGCCGACGCATTCAGACTCCTCGAGAGACTGAAGACCGAACCCAAGGTCTACTATCTGTCCCGGGAGAAATGGGTTCGGACCAAGGCGGACAACTATCTCGAAGTGCCCAAGGGCACGGGTTATTAACGAGGTGGGCATATGGAACGGGAACTGATCCCGGAAGGACTTCAGAGGACCTCGACGGCGACCTTCTGGCTCTGGATGCTGCCCTGGCTGGCCTTGCTGGGCTTGGGCGGGCTGGGAGCCGCCATCTGTCTCATCGTGGGCCTCAACCAGACCGGCATGAACGACTACTACGCCTTCGGCGTGTGGATCGTCTTCGACCTCTCGGTCATCGCGCTGGGGGCGGGGGCCTTTTTCACAGGCTTTCTGACCTATGTCGTGGGCCGCAAGGAACTCAAATCCATCATCAACCTGGCCGTGATCATCGGCTTCATCTGCTACTCGGGCGCGGTGGGCATGCTGGGGATCGACATCGGGCAGCCGCTCCGGGGATGGTTCATCTTCTGGCACGCCAACGTCCACTCGATGCTGACCGAGGTGTCCTTCTGCATCACCTGCTACCTCATGGTCCTGACCATCGAGTTTCTGCCCAACATTTTGGAAAACCGGCAGCTCAACAAGGTGCCCGAGTTCCACTTCTTCGCCCACAACCTGCATGAGATCATGTTCGTCTTCGCGGCCACGGGCGCCTTCCTGTCCTTTTTCCATCAAGGCTCCCTGGGCGGCATGTACGGCGTTATGTACGCCCGGCCCTTCGCGGCCCGGTACATGTTCGCCATCTGGCCGACGACCTTCTTCCTGTTCATCCTCTCGGCCATGGCCTCGGGTCCCTGCCTGACCCTGATGATCGCCACCCTGCTGGAAAAGGTCGGGCGCAAGAAACTGGTCCGGCCGGAGGCCAAGGAACTGCTGGCCAAGATCGCCGGCCGGCTCCTGGCCCTTTACGTCATCCTCAAAATCATCGACACCTGGTTCTGGGTCAGCGGCGTGGCGGCCGATTCCGGATTCAGAGTGACCGATTTCTACCGCGACGGACCGTACGGGGCCTGGACCCTGTTCCTCGAGGTGGGCTTCCTGGGCGTGGTCCCGGCCATTCTGCTGAACATAAAAGCCGTGCGGGAAAGCACGCCGGCCCTGATGTTCGCCTGCGTGCTCAACTGCGCCGGCATCGTCATGAACCGGTTCGTGGTGACCGTGGTCACCCTGGGCATTCCGGTCCTGCCCTTCGAAAAGTTCCTGAGCTACATGCCCACCTGGCCGGAAACGTCCATCGCCCTGGCCGTCATCGGTTACGGCGGACTGATCATCGGCATGGCCTACCGGTACCTGCCCGTGTTTCCCCACGAAAAGGAACTCAACTCCTGACGACACCGGGGGCCGTCGAGGCCCCCGCGGTCCAATTAAAAAACCCCCGTCGGCCGGACCGGCGGGGGTTTTTAATTTCCAAAGGATCGAATGAAGGCTAGTGATGCTCCTCGGTGGGAGCGCCGGTATAGATATCGAGCAGGGTTTTCAGGAAGGCCACCAGCAGGCCCAGGCTGATAATTCCCAGGGCGAAATAAAGCAGGCCCATGAATACCATCCGGCCCGCGTCCCAATGCCATTCAAATACGATGGGCAGCATACATCCTTCCTCGCGGTTTCAAGACTTTCAACACCTGAAAATATAGCCGGGCCCGCCCGGCGGTGTCAAGCACTTTTTCAAGCCCTGGCGTAGGGTTGAAGGGGATTCGTCCGAAAAACCGGGCTATGGCGTCCGGGCCAGGCGGAGGCCCAGGCCGACGTTGCGGACGATCGGGCCGCGGCGGCCTCGAAGCGCGGCCCGGCAGTAGGCGGCGTCGCGGCCCCAGCCGCCGCCGCGGAAGACCCGGAAGGAGCCCATTGCCGGACCGGTCGGGTCGGTCGCGGGGCTCGATGGGTAGGCCCCGTACCAGTCCGCGCACCACTCCCAGACGTTGCCGTGCATGTCATACAGACCCCAGGCGTTCGGCGGAAAGAGGCCGACCTTCATCGTATGGCCCGGGTTGGTTCCCTTGCACTCGCCGCTGTATCCAAGGCCGTAATTGGCCTTGGAACAGTCCGCCTGCCCGCCCCAGGAAAAAGCCGTTTTCGAACCCGCCCGGCAGGCATACTCCCACTCCGCCTCGGTGGGCAGGCGATATGCGTTCGTACCTTCCTTGGCGTTCAGACGGGCGATGAAATCCCGGGCATCGTCCCAGGAGATGTTTTCCACCGGGCAGTCGTTTCCGCACGTGCTGTTTTGAGAAGGATTATTGCCCATGACCGCCTGCCACTGGCCCTGGGTCACCTCCGTGGCCTGAAGGTAAAAGGACCGGGAAATCGTCACCGGGTGCCGGGTCTCATCATCTTTCCGGTCCGGTTCGTCCGGCGGGCTGCCCATCAAGAACGAGCCGGCGGGAATCAACACGAAGTTCATGCCGATGGAATTCCTATGAGTCGGCTCGCCTCCGGAAGGCGGAGCGGCCATGGCCGTCTGGCCGGCATCTTTATTGTTTTTCCAGTAGTCCCACCTTGCCCGGGCCTTGGACAGCAGGTCGTCATCGGTGGTGCTGAAAGGATTGTTTTCCCAGAAAGCCTCGATGAACGAGGCCCAGGCCGCCGCCTTTTCCTCCGGCTTCAGCTTCGGGCTCCGGTCGAAATCCTGAATCTTTACGAACTCGGTTTCCATCCGTGACTGCCAGCCCGCCCATTGGGCTTCGGCCTGCCGGCTCTTTTCGATGCCGGCGCCGGAATCCTGACCCTTGCCCGGCTTGGGCGGCAGGATCGGAGGAGCGGTGGCCACAGTCGAAGAGGCGGCCCCGGCCGGGCCGGTCGAGGCGAAATAAAAGTCGCCCATCAGGGAGGATGAGTCCCAGGGCATCTGTTTTTTGTCCGTGGCCCGGGAAACGCCGACCCGGACCCGTTTCATGACGTCTTCGATTTTCAAACCCGGAGTTTTGATATAGCGGAGCAGGTGTTCGGTGAACAACCCGTTGCGGCCCTCGCCATCCGAGGCCACCGATCCCGGCGCCGTGGAGAAGGCCAGGAACGAACCGGCCGGCGCATCCATGCGAGCCAGACCGGAGGCGGTGGAGCGGAAGCTTCTGGCGAACGGATTGTTGCGGCAGGCGTCCAGGATGACGATGTTGACTTCGGCCTGGGCGGACTCCATCTTGCCCAGGACCCGGCCCGCGTCCACGGATTCGAACTCCACGTCGGTCTCGGTCTGGACCCGGGCGTCCACGGGAATCAGAAAGTTCCGGCCCTTGACCTGCATCCCGTGCCCGGAGAAGAAGAACAGGCCCACGTCGGCCTTGACCAGCCGGGCATAAAAGAGATCGATGGCCTCGATCATGGCCCGCTTGTCGGCGTTCTCCTTGTGGATGACCTCGAAGCCGAGTTCCTTGAGGGCGGTGGCTATGTCCCGGGCGTCGTTGACCGGATTTTTCAACGGCGCGGTCTTGTACGCCCCGTTGCCGATGACCAGAGCCACCCGGCGCTCGGGGGCGGCCATGATTTCGAGGGGAAAAAGACAGGCCGCGGCAATCCATGGAAACAGACCAATCCAGCCGACTCGACGCATCGAAGGCCTCCGTGCCACCAATCAACGATGGACGGTGAATCGTGCCATAAAGAATTTGTCAATTCAATAGCAATGTTGAGGTTCCCATCGGGCCGATCGATGATGGTCGAGGCCGTCCATAGCCAGGGGTGGAGCATCATGTCACGCAATCGTCGCTTTTGGCCCGGGGATATCCGTTTGACAGCAGGGGATTCCATGGATTACTATGATTGAGAAATGGAAAAATGTACTGTTTTCCGCAAGTTTGACTAAAAGCGCATCGGTCGGGGCTCCCGCTCCCTGAACAATTGGAGTGATTAAAAAACGTGATCATGCCCACTCGAAAACATGGCCCCCTTTTCCCGTAATCGGGCGGCCGGGAGGAAGCATCCATGTTCGGCATAATTTACAAGGCCTTCATATTTGTCGCGATTTCCGTGGTCATTTACTTCGGTATCGCCCTTGTCTCGATCCTGGTCGGGAGACCCGGTAAGCCGGAGCCCGACCAGAAAGGCCTCGACTTCAGCGAACTGCATATCGACTACGCCAACTCGCCCGAACTCCGGACGTATCAGGCCCGGGACGGGGCCCGGCTGGCCTATCGGTACTACCCGGCGGATTCGGACAAGGCCCTCGTTCTGCTGCACGGATCGGGCTGGCACAGCCGGTATCTCCTGCCTTTGGCCGATTACATCCGTACGAACAATCTGGCCCGGGTCTACACACCGGACCTGCGGGGACACGGGACCCGGCCCGAGAGGCGGGGGGACGTGGATTACATCGGGCAGTATGAAGACGACCTGGCCGATTTCATCGACGTGATCCGGAAAGACCAGCCCGGGGCCCGGCTGATCGTGGGCGGGCATTCGTCGGGAGGGGGACTGGCCCTGCGGTTTGCCGGGAGCCGGTACGGAGGCCTGGCCGACGCCTTTTTGCTGCTGTCGCCCTATCTTCATTACAACTCGCCGACGATGCGACCCAATTCCGGCGGGTGGGCCCAGCCGAACATCGGCCGTCTGATCGGTCTGTCCATGCTGAACAACATCGGAATCCGGTCCTTGAACGATCTGCCGGTCATCGGCTTCAACATGCCGGAAGCGGTCCGGGACGGCACCGAAACCCTGAGCTACACCTACCGGCTCAATACGGCCTTTGCGCCGGACGACTACAAGAAGGACCTGGCCGCGGTCAAAAAACCGCTGCTGGTCGTGGTCGGGACCCATGACGATGCATTTCTGGCGGACCGGTTCGAGTCCGAGATTACGAAATACACGCAAGCCCGGGTCGAGCTGCTAGAGGGCGTTTCGCATATGGGCGTGGTGGTCGGTCCCGAGGTCCGGCCGGTGGTCAAGGAATGGCTTGATGGGCTGTGAGGGGCGGGGCAACAGGATTGCTGGTTCCCAAGCTCCAGCTTGGGGACCCGGTCCTGGAAGCTCCAGCTTACATGTTTTTCCGCCACGGCGTTGCATTTTGCCATGGTCGTTCCTTAAGACATAAGGTGTTGAAGCAGAGCTTCAAGGTCTTTATGCGTTCCCAAGCCGGAGCTTGGGAACGATCGGAAAAGACCCTCACTCCTCCAGAGGCGGACGCGGCATGATACTGGTCGGCGTGGATACCGGGGGCACCTTCACCGACCTGGTCATGATGGACGAAGCCGGGCGGGTGGGAGTGCATAAACTGCCTTCGACCCCGGACGACCCGGCCCGGGCCGTGCTGGACGGCTTGGCCGCCCTGGCCGGCGCCGATGAACCGAAGCCGCATGTGGTCCATGGATCGACCGTGGCCACAAACGCGGTGCTGACCCGGACCGGGGCCCGGACGGCGCTTCTGACCACGGCCGGGTTCGAGGACGTCCTCGAAATCGGCCGCCAGACCCGGCCCGAGTTGTACGCCCTGGCCGGCCGCCGCCTGCCCCCCCTGGTTCCCTCGGAACGGCGTTTCGGGCTGAGGGAGCGGGTCCTGCGGGACGGCCGGGTCGAGGCGCCGCTCGATGATGATGATGTGGAGGCGGTGATCGAGGCGGTCCGGGCCTCGGGCGCGGAGTCCCTGGCCGTCTGTCTGCTCCACGCCTACGCCAATCCGGTCCATGAGCAACGGGTGGGGGAACAGGCCGGCCGGCTGGGCCTTCCGGTTTCGGTCTCCCACCGGGTACTCAACGAGTTTCGGGAATACGAGCGAACTTCGACCACGGTGGTCAACGCCTTTGTCGCCCCCCTCATGGCCCGGTATCTGGCGGCCCTGGAGGACCGCGTCGGCCCGGCCCGGCTGCGGATCATGCAGTCCAACGGCGGTTCGATCTCGGCGGCCGCGGCCCGGGAGCATCCCGTGAGCACGATGCTGTCCGGCCCGGCCGGAGGGGTTTGCGGGGCGGCGGCCCTGGCCCGGACCATGGGTCTGTCCCGGGTCATCACCTTTGACATGGGCGGCACATCGACCGACGTCTCCCTTTACGACGGCGACGTCCAGTTGACTACGGAATCCGTGATAGCCGGCTGCCCGATCAAGGCGCCCATGATCCGCATCCATACCGTGGGCGCGGGCGGCGGCTCCCTGGCCCGGGTCGATGCGGGCGGGGCTTTGGTCGTGGGCCCGGAAAGCGCCGGGGCGGACCCGGGGCCGGCCTGTTACGGTCGGGGCACAGGGCTGACCGTGACCGACGCCAACCTATTTCTGGGGCGGCTGAACCCGGACCGGTTTCTGGGCGGAAACATGCGTCTCCTGCCGGAACGGGTCCGGCAACCCCTGGCCGAACTGGCCGATCGGGCCGGCCTGTCCATGGAACGAACCGCCGAAGGCGTCATTCACGTGGTCAACGCCCATATGGCCAAGGCCGTCCGGGTCATCAGCGTCGAACGGGGCTACGACCCCCGGGACTTCGTCCTGATGACGTTCGGCGGGGCCGGCGGGCTGCACGCCTGCGAACTGGCCCGCGCCCTGGGGCTGCCCCGAGTCGTGGCCCCGGTCAACCCCGGCCTGCTCTCGGCCATGGGCATGCTCCTGTCCGACGTCATCCTCGATCGATCCCGGACCGTGCTCCTGCCATCGGCCCGGGCCGACCTCGATGTCTTGGAGCGCTCGTTCCGGCCCCTGGAAGACGAGGGACGGGCGGTCATGGCCCAAGAAGGATTCGACCCGGCCGACCTGGCCGCGGAACGATTCCTGGACATGCGCTACCAGGGCCAGTCCTTTGAAATCACCGTGCCCCTGACCGGGGAGTTCCCGGCGGCCTTTCACGAACACCACCAGCGCATATATGGAACCATGAATCCGGATCGGCCGACCGAGATCGTCAACCTGAGGCTGCGGCTAACCGGGGTCCGGCCCAAACCCGAGCCGGCCCGGGTCGAACCCGCGGGCGCGCCGGTCCAGTCGGCGGTCATCGGACGGCGGAGCATGCGCCTGGACGGGCGGTGGGTCGAAGCCCCCCTCGTCGACCGCTCCCGCCTCGAACCCGGGCACCATCTGGCCGGGCCGGCCCTGATCGTGGAATACTCGTCCACGACCTGCCTGCCCGAGGACTTCGGCCTCGAGGTGGACCCCTGGCTCAACCTGGTCATACAGCCGAAGAGGACGGCCTGATGAAGCCCGACCCGATTCGCCTCGAAGTGTACAAGAACCTGCTGGCCGAAGTGGCCGAGGAGATGGGCGTCACCCTGGGCCGGACCGCGTACTCGCCCAACATCAAGGAGCGGCGGGACTATTCCTGCGCCGTGTTCGACGGGCGGGGCCGCCTGGTCGCCCAGGCCTTGCACATCCCGGTTCACCTGGGTTCGATGCCCCTGTCCGTGGCCGGCGTTCTGGAAAGCCTGGAACTCGACCCCGGCGACGTGGCCCTGCTCAACGACCCCTTTCGCGGCGGGACCCACCTGCCCGACCTGACCATGGTCGCCCCGGTCTTCGGGCCGGATTCGAACCGGCCCCTGTTCTACACGGCCAACCGGGCCCATCACGCCGACGTGGGCGGCATGACCCCCGGTTCCATGCCCGTGGCTTGCGAACTGTACCAGGAGGGGCTGATCATCCCGCCGGTCAGGCTTCTTTCCGGGGGACGCCGGGTGGACGGGGTCTGGGACTTGGTCCTGGCCAACGTCCGCACGCCGTACGAACGGGAGGGCGACCTGTCCGCGCAACTGGCCGCCCTGGAAGTGGGCCGGCGCCGCCTGACCGCGATCGCCTCCGAACGAGGGGCAGAGGAAGTCGTCCGGGTCATGGCCGAACTGATGGACTATGCCGAGCGGATCATGAGGGCCGCCATCCGGGAGATTCCCGACGGCCGGTACGAGTTCGAGGACGCCCTGGACGACGACGGGGTCGAGGCCGGACCGGTGCCGATCCGGGCGGCCGTGATTATCCATGGCGACGAGGCCGTGGTGGACTTCACCGGCAGCGCGCCCCAGGTCCGGGGCGGGGTCAACGCGGTGCGGGCCATCACCTTGTCGGCCGTCTTCTACGTCTTCCGCTGCCTGATCGAGGAGGACGTGCCCACCAACGCCGGCTGCATGCGGCCCATCACCCTGATCACGCCGGAAGGATCGGTGGTTAACGCCCGGTTCCCGGCGGCCGTGGCCGGCGGCAACGTCGAGACCTCCCAGCGGATCGTGGACGTGATCCTGGGCGCTTTGGCCCAGGCCCTGCCCGACCGGATTCCGGCGGCATCGGCCGGGACCATGAACAACCTGACCATCGGCGGGCTGGACCCGGAAACCGGCCGGCGGTTCGCCTATTACGAAACCACGGGCGGAGGCATGGGGGGCGGCCCCGGCGGGCCGGGCCTGTCCGGGGTCCACACCCACATGACCAACACCATGAACACGCCAATCGAGGCCCTCGAGCATGCCTACCCCTTCCAGGTGGTCCGCTACGGTCTGCGGCCCGGGTCGGGCGGGGCCGGCAGACACCCGGGCGGAAACGGGCTGGTCCGGGAAATCCGGACCCTGGCCCGGGCCGAGGTCTCGATCCTCTCCGACCGGCGACTGACCCGGCCCTACGGACTGGCCGGCGGCCGGCCGGGAACGCCGGGACGAAACCGCCTGCTGACCGATGCCGGGGAAAAGGACCTGGGCGGCAAGGCCACGTTTTCCGTTCAGGCCGGCCAGGTCATCCGCATGGAAACGCCGGGCGGCGGCGGCTGGGGGGTGGAGGAAGAAGTCGATTGAACCGTTTCGGGGGCGAGCGGGACGGAGAATCCCCATTCCCGGTGGGTAGGGCACAAGCGGAGCATGAAAATGGGGTCTTGGAGATGGAAGTCTGAAGAGGACGGAAGACCCTCGCCCCAACCCTCTCCCAGAGGGAGAGGGGGCCTTATTTAGGATCGCCATGCTGCTCTAAGTCACCAGACACAGCGGTGCCCTTACCTCGGGGAACCTTAAAGGCTGTGTTCTTCTCCTTCTCCCTCTGGGAGAGGGTTGGGGTGAGGGGGATAAATCGGCCTATACAAACTATGTTTCGTCATCCCGCCGGAGGCGGGCGTGCGGCGGAAATGGTGAAAGGCTGGGGAACCATTTCGGGATGAGTACAAGGAATCCAGATGAGGGACCTTAGAATCGCGGCGGCCATGATGCGCTGCCCGGTGGGGGACAAACAGGGCAACCTCGAACGGTCCCGGGCTTTGGCCGCCCGGGCCGCCGTCCGGGGAGCCGAACTCCTGGTTTTACCCGAGGCCTGCCTGTCCGGGTACACCGTCCGCGAATCCATGGCCCACCTGGCCGAACCCGTGCCCGGCCCCCTGACCCGGGCCGTGGCCGAAACGGCCGCCGAACATGGGCTGTCCATTCTGGCCGGGCTGGTGGAAGCCGGCCCGGACGGCGCCCGGTATCTGACCCAGGTCCTGGTCTCCCCCCAAGGGCTGGTCGGCCTGCACCGCAAGACCCACCTCGGCCCCATGGAGTCGAACCGGTTCGAAAAAGGCAACCGGCTCTCCGTGGTGGACCTGGACGGGGTCCGCTACGGTCTGCAGCTTTGCTACGAGGGTCATTTCCCGGAAATGACCCAGGCCCAGGCCCTGGCCGGGGCCGACGTGGTTCTCATCCCCCACGCCTCCCCGAGGGAGGACCCGCCGGAAAAACTGGAACGCTGGCTGCGGTACCTCCCGGCCCGGGCCTACGACAACACGGTCTTTCTGGCCGCCTGCAACCAGGTCGGGGACAACGGCCGCGGCCTGAGTTTTGCCGGCGTGGCCCTGATCCTCGGCCCCAAGGGCGAGGTCCTGGCCCAGGCGGCCGGGGACGAGGACGACCTGGTCGTGGCCGACCTCGAGGCCGAGCGGATCGAGACCATCCGCGAGGGCCGGATGGGCTGGTTCCTGCCCCTGCGCCGGCCCGAAATCTACGCCGGGCCGACGGACGAAGAAGACTGACCCGCCGCCGGTCCGGAGAGATTTCAACCCGCTTTTTGACCTCGAAGTATCTCGTGATACGCTCGCGGCCAAAACCGATCCAGCTTCGCTTTTCGCTATGTGTTTCGGGGCATCGCCACGAAACCCGCTGCAAAATCCGGGTTGAAACCGGATTTATGATATACTATAAAATTGTTCGGTCCTCACCCGCCGCCGGGACCCGCAACGAACCGCTCGCCTGACCACCGACCCGTCAGGCCGGATCATCGAGGATCAACATGGACGACGATCCGCGGGGAGAAGGACGATCGGGCCGAACCGGTCGTGCCTCCGGGGCATGCATATTATCGAACGAGGAGGATTCTGCCTTGGCTATCCAAAAGGGAGAGGTCGCCATTCTGACGCTTGGAGACCGGACCATTGAACTGCCGATCATCGTGGGCACGGAAGGTGAGCGGGCCATCGACATTGCCAGGCTGCGCAAGGAGACCGGCCTGATCACCCTGGACCCCGGTTTCGTCAACACCGGAAGCTGCGTCAGCGCCATCACCTTTGTCAACGGCGAACAGGGAATTCTGCGCTATCGGGGCATCCCCATCGAGGAGCTGGTCGAGAAGTCCAGTTTTGTCGAAACCGCGTACCTGCTGATCAACGGGCGGCTGCCCCGGCAAAAGGAACTCAACCGCTTCCGGGTCCTGCTCAACGACAGCTCCCTGGTCCACGAGGACATGCACGCCTTCTTCCAGCACTTCCCCCGGGACTCCCATCCCATGGGCATCCTTTCGTCCATGGTCACCGCGTTGCGCAGTTTCTATCCCGACCTCGAAGGCCTGTCCCAGTCGGAGGAAGTCAACATCACCCTGACCCGGCTGCTGTCCAAGGTCCGGACCATGGCCGCCATGTCCTATAAGATATCCCGGGGCCACAAGATCGTCTATCCTCGGGAGGACCTGAGCTACTGCGCCAACTTCCTGAACATGATGTTCGACAGCCCGGTCAGGCCCTACCACATCGACGATGACCTGGTGGACGCCCTCAACGCCTTCTGGATCATCCACGCCGACCACGAACAGAACTGCTCGTCCGCGGCCGTGCGCCTGGTCGGCAGCGGGCGGGTCAATTTGTACGCGGCCATTTCCGCCGGCACCGCCGCCTTGTGGGGGCCGTTGCACGGCGGGGCCAATCAGGCCGTGATCGAAATGCTCGAGGACATCCAGGCGACCGGCGGGGACTGCGAGCCTTTCATCAAACGGGCCAAGGACCGCAACGACCCATTCCGCCTGATGGGGTTCGGCCACCGGGTCTACAAGACGTACGACCCCCGGGCCAAGATCATGAAAAAGATCGTCGACCGGGTCCTGCCCAAGGTCCAGTCCGACCCCCTGCTGGACGTGGCCATGCGGCTCGAGGAAGCGGCCACCCGGGACCCCTATTTCCTCGATCACAACCTTTACCCCAACATCGACTTCTACGCCGGCATCGTCCTGCGGGCCATGGGCATCCCGACCAACATGTTCACGGTCATGTTCGCCATCGGCCGCCTGCCCGGGTGGATCGCCCAGTGGAAGGAAGGGGCCGCCGACCCCAACTGGAAGCTTCACCGGCCCCGCCAGATATACGTGGGCCGGCCCCTGGCCCGGTACGTGCCCATCGAGGACCGGGACGAGGCCTACTCGGCCGAGGCCTGTTCGTACAACGCCTACTAAGGCCGATTGATCCAGGCCCGAGCCGGGTCAAGCGGAGACGCCCATGGACAAGGACCTGATCCAGCACGGCCGCGTGACCTTCGTTCCGGTGGCCCACGGCCGGCTGGAATTCGCCGTGGTCGCCCGACGCCTGTTCGACGCGGTCCGGCCTCAGGCCGTGGCCGTCGAGTTCCCCCAGACCCTCCGCCCGGCCCTGGAAAAGGGGCTGGACCGGCTGCCCTTTCTGTCCGTGGTCCTGTACGAGGAAAAGGACGGCCGGACCGTTTACCTGCCCCTCGAGCCCCAGGACGCGGTGGTCGAGGCCTCCCGCCTGGCCCGGCGGACCGAAACGCCCCTTTTCTTCGTGGACCGGGACACCGAGGGCTATCCGAGGCGCCGCGATCCGCTTCCCGACCCGTACACCGTCAGCCGGCTGGGGCTGGCCGCGTACGCCGAGGCCTATCGCCTGAGCGTCGAGGGGCTTGAAACCGGGCCGGAAGATCAACTCCGCGAAATGACCATGGCCTTCCACCTCCAGGACCTGGCCGAGCGGTACGAACGGGTGTTGTTCGTCTGCGGTCTGGCCCACTATCCCGGCGTCCTGGACCGGATGAACCGGAAGCTGGCCCTGCCCCTGGGACGCACCCGCCGAAAAAACGTGACCCTGGCCAACCTGGCCCGGGAGTCCAGCCGGGAGATCATGTCCGACCTGCCCTTTCTGGCCGCGGCCTTCTGGCGGGCCGGTGAAGTCGAGGGGGAAGAAAACCTGGACCGGCTCGAACTGCACCAGGACCTGGTGACCCGGGCCCGGGAACGGCATTTGAAGAACTCCCGTGAAGAGGTCACCCGGGCCCAGTTGTCCGTGCTCAACAAGTTCGCCCGGAACTACGCCATGGTCCAGGGCTATCTGACCCCGGACCTCTTCCAGCTCCTGATCGCGGCCCGGGGCGCCGTGGACGACAACTTCGCCTACGAGGTCTGGGACCTGGCCACCGACTATCCCTGGCATGAAACCGACGGCGCCCTGCCCACCCTGAGCCTGCGGGGTGAGGACCTGTACCTGGATACCAAAAAAATTCGCTTCTACCGCCGCTTCCGCCAGACCCGGCGGCGGCTGGTGGCCGTGCCGGTCAAGAAACGGAAGCGGGAGGACAAGCCAGGCCAGTGGAAGGAGGGCTGGCGGGGGGACATGATCTGCTCCTATCCGCCCGAGGACATTGTCATCGAAGGATACGGCGATTATCTGAAAAAAAAGACGGTCCAGGTCCTGAGCGAGGAAAACCGCCGCACCCAGCCCTTTCTGTCCTCGATGCTCGACGGCCTGGACATCCGTGAAACCATCCGCAACTGGCATGAAGGCCGCATCTACGTCACCGAACAACAGCCGGTCCGCGGCCGGGTCGGGTCGGTCGTGGTCATCTTCGATCCGGACGAACCCGGCCCCGGCGGCGGGGAAAAGTACCCCTGGTGCGTGACCTGGCTGGGCGAACACGACCAGGAGTCGGACATGGCCTTCTACGCCACGGCCTCCGGCGAACAGGTCGTCGGCCCGGGCATCTCCCGCTGCGAATACGGCGGGTTCATGATGACCTACCCCCCGCTCCGGCTCTATGACATCTGGCGCGACCCCTTTTTCGACGGGACCCGGACCAAGGCCGAACGCCTGCTCCTGGCCGGGATCGACTATTCCGAGGACAAACTCATCGCCTATGTCGCGGCCAAGCCGCCCCCGGACCGCTTCAAGAGCCTGGCCCACATGTACGGCCGCCGGGTCGTGTACCTGCCCCTGGGCCAGTTCTCGCCGGTCAGTTTGAAAAAACTCCGCGTCTTCCACGTCCTCGACGGCCGCCAGGTCCGGGAATGGGCACCGGAATATATTTATTGAGGGGTTGAGGCCGGCCGCATTCCCGGCCCGAGTCAGGCCGCTTGGGCCAGGGGAAAGTTGGACCCGCTCGTCATTCCTCGAAAACGAGCTTGAGGGCGTCTTCCAGGTCTTTGCGTTGGATGGGCTTGTGGATGAAGGCCGAGGCCTCGAGTTCCATGGCCTGTCGGGCCAGGTCCTGGTCGCCGTGTCCGGTGATGACCACGACCCGGGTTCGGGGATCGATCTGCTTGATGCGTTTGAGCACTTCGAGCCCGTCGATGCCGGGCATTTTGACGTCCGTGAAGACCACGGACGGGCGTTCCCGCTCGAAGACATCGAGGCCGACGACCCCGTTTTCCGCAGTCAGCACTTCGTATCCGTACGCGTCGAGCAACAGGCAAAACATGGACAGGGTGGGTTTTTCGTCGTCGATGATCAGGATTCTTTTCATGGTTCCTTCGCTTTCCGAGGTCAATCAGGATTCGACGGCCGGGAACGACTGCTTGATCGCGGCGCCCTGGCCCGGTTGGCTTTTGACTTCGATCAGCCCGCCGTACTCCTTGACGATGCCGTAAACGATGGACAGCCCGAGCCCCATGCCCTTGCCGACTTCCCGGGTGGTGAAAAAGGGTTCGAATATCTTTTCCATCTGGTTCTCGGGAATGCCCGTCCCGGTATCGGCGACCGTAACGGCGACCCGGCCGGCGTCCTTGAAGGTGCGGATGGTGATTTTGGCCTTGTCCTCGTCCCGGCCGGACTCCCGTTTCTGCATGATGGCGTCGCGAGCGTTGGTGATCAGGTTCAGGAAGACCTGCTCCAGGCGGTTCTTCTGGGCCATGATGAGCGGCAGGTCATCGGCCAGGTCCAGGATGACGCCGATGCTGTCGAGGGCCAACTGCCGGCCGATGATTCGCAGCACCGTCCGGACGGGTTCGTTCAGATCGACGGGTTCGGTCTTGATGTCCGGCTTTCTTCCGAATTCGCGCAGCAGATTGATGATGTCGGAAGCCCGATCGACCTGTTCGCTGACTTCCTTGGCGACTTGCAGAATCTGGTCCGATCGGACCGGGCCCTCCCGCTCCGAGATCACATGCAGAAATTCATTGCCCATCTTGATGGCGTTCAGGGGCTGGTTGAGTTCGTGGGCGATGCCCGCGGACAGTTCGCCCAGGGTCTTCATCTTGCTGGCCTGGATCAACTGGACGTCCTTTTCCAGCATTTCCGTAATGTCCATTACGGCGATGATGATGGCCCGGCGCTCCCGGTACCGGGTGGGGCAGGCGGTGACCCGGGCGTAGAACGGCTTGTGCAGGTGGGTGAGGTGCAGGACCTGGTTGCCGATGACCCGGCTGTGCGGGCCGTCCGGGATGTCGGCCAGGATGCTTTTCAGCTCCGCGTTGTCAAGCGGCCCGAAATCCAGGAAGCTGCGGTTGAGCAGTTCGCTTCTGGGGCACTCGTAGGTCTCTTCCGCGCTGGGGTTGGCGTCCAGGATGGTGAAGTCTTCGGCGTCCAGAACGAAGATCGGGTTGGGACCGCTGTTGAAAAGCGAACGGTACTCCCGTTCCGATTCCTCGAGCGCCTTTTCGGCCACCATCCGTTCGGTGATGTTCAGGAAGGCCCCGGTGATATATTCGGCCTTCCCGTCCTCGCCGAATATGATCTGGCCTCCCTCCTGAATCCAGATCAGGCCCTTGTCCTTGGTTTTGATCCGGTACTCGCGGATGTACGAATGGTTGGTTTTCAAGGCCTGGATCAATTTTCTCTGGGCCGCCGGCAGGTCTTCTTCATGGACCATGTCGAACCAGGTCTTTTCGCGGCTCAGAAACTCCTCCTTGGAAAACCCGGTCATGGCCTCGATCTTGTCGTCGAAGTAGTCGATGGCCCCGTCCAGGTAGCCTCGAAAGACGATGTTGGGGATGTTGTTGATCAGGAGCCGATATTTTCTTTCGCTTTCCCGGACCGCCTGGGCCTGCAGATTCTTCTCCGTTTCAGACATCTTCAGACGGTGAATCATGTTGTTGAACGAGCGGCTCAACTGGTCGATCTCGTCTCCCGAGTACAGGTTGTAGATATGGCACTGCTGGCAGGCCGGCGGGGCGAGCGGAACGTCTTTGCCGGCCGGGTCGTCGGGCGAGAATTCGGCGAAATACCAGCAGGTCAGTTCGGGATTGCCGTGGACGAGGCAGTTGGCATTGTCGCAGTCCTTGATTTTCCAGCACTCGATCCGGTCCTCGGCATGAATGCGGACGTCGAGATTGCCCCGGCTGACTTCGTCGGCCAGCAGGGTCAACCGCCGGATGGGGCGGGTGACGAACTCGGAGGTCAGGCGACTGATAAAGAAGAAGATGACCACGTTGATGGAAATGAAACCCACGAAGGTCGTTCGGAGTTTGTCGATCAGGTTGTCGATATGCTCCTTCTTCAGGCCGACATGGATCGTTCCGATCCGGTAGATGCCTTCGGTCACCGGCACGGCGACGTCGTAGATGGACCGGCCTTCCACGTGGAGAAGCTGGATCCGGCGGGACTGGTCTCCCACGAGCGGATTGGCGCCGATCAACACGTCCGGGAAGGGCCGGGTGAAGCTGTGGGCCAGGACGACGTTGTTCTTGTTCAGGATGAAGACGTACTCGACCAGGGCTTTTCGTTCGCCGAAGCGGGTGTCGAAGACCAGGCTGGTCAGTTCGGGCCGGTTCTCCGTCAATATGGCGCTCCGGCCCAGGTCGGCCACGCTGTAGGCGATGCCGATGCCTCGCTTTTCCAGTTCGCTGGTCAGGCTCGAAATCAGTATCCACCGGGCAAAAAGCGCAATGATGGCGCTGAGCAGCAGGATGACCGCCAGGAATGAAAACAGGAGTTTGTTTCTAAAGCTGATGTTCCTGACGAATTTCATGTCGTTTCAATACAGTCCCGTGATGCCGGTTTCGTCGGTCAGGACGAATTTGCCGTTTCTGATGATGGTGAAATAGACCTTTTCCAGCCCCTGATGGTCCACGGGGCTGAAGGACAAGGGATTGGCGATGCCCAGGTCGTAATTCTGGATCGATTCCAGGCCATCGATGAAGCCTTCCCGTGAAATGTCCCGGCCGACCCGCTTGAGGCCCTCGACCAGGACCCGGGCGTTGATATAGCCCTCGAGGCTGACGAAGTTCGGCGAGTCATCGGGGTAGTATTGTTTCAGGAGTTTCAAATACTCTTCCACGCCCCACAGCTTACCCCCGCCGGAGGACGGTTCGGGCGGAGGAACCACCTGGGTGACGATGACCCCCTTTTCCTCCCGGTTCAGACGGCGGGCCAGTTCATCGGGTCCGACAAAGGACACGTTGTGGAAAATGCCCGCATACCCTCGTTTCCGGGCCAAGTGGATGAATTCGGCGCAAGGACCATAGGTGCCGATCATGACCACGGCCTGGGCTCCGGAGGCCATGATCCGGGTCAGGGCCTCCTCGACCCGCAACGTGCCCCGGGTATAGGCGCCCGTGGCAACCGGCGTCAGGTTGTTTTCCTTGAGGGCGAGTTCCGTTCCTTTCAGACCGTCAAAGCCGTAGGCGTCATACTGATAGAAGACCGCGACTTTCCGGAGGTTGAGCTGGTTGACCATGTACCTCACGGCCGCCTGGATTTCCTGGTAGTACGAGGCCCGGATGTTGATCAGGTACCGGTTCAACGGCTGCCTCAGGGCGCTGGCGCCCGTAAACATCCCCACCAGGGGAATCCGGGCTTCGGTGACGATCGGAATGATCTTGACCGTGGTCGGCGTGCCCACGTAGTTGAACAGGGCGAAGACGTTGTCCTCGACGATCAGCTTTTGGGTGTTGACCATGCAGCGGGGGGGATCGTACCCGTCGTCGTAGGAGATCAGCTTGATCCTGCGGCCGTTGATTCCGCCCTGGTCGTTGACATGGCTTATGAACGACAGGGCTCCATGCAGAATTTGCGAGCCCAGGTACCCGGCGTGACCTTCGAGGGCCAGGGAGGAGCCGATGGTAATGGCGTCGTTCGTGACCCCCGGGGGATAGACGGGCAAGGCCCCTGATTTGTCGGAGGCGTTGCAGGCCGAAACCAGGATGAAGGCCAGGCCTAGCGCCAGGATGGTATGAAGGCGGGTCCGGGACCTGCCGGCCAAAGGCGATTCAGGCATCCGGCGCCTCCGGGAGTCCGATTTCGATGGTGGTCCCCATCCGGTCCCGGCTCCTGATCTGAATCGTGCCGCCGAAACCCTGGATGATCTGATTGGACACCGATAACCCCAGCCCCTTGCCCTCGGCGGGCGCCTTGGTCGTAAAGAACGGTTCAAAGGCCCGCCCGGCCAGATGGTCCGGCAGGCCGATCCCGTTGTCTTCGATCCATATCGAAACGCCGCCCGTCCGGGCCCGGGACCGGACCGCAATGGTCCCGTGGAACGTTTCATCCTGGATGCTTCGCTTTTTTCTAACGGCTTCCATGGAATTCGTCAAGACATTCAGGATGACCTGGCCCAGACGATGGCGCTGTCCCGCGACCCGGGCCAGGTCTTCCCCGAGTTCGAGTTCGACGGTGATATTTTCCAGGTTCAACTGATGGTACATCATGTCCAGTGTTTCGGTGATGGCCCGGTTCACGTCCACGGGTTCGGTTTCGAACCCGGCGGGCTGGCTGAACCGGGAAAGGCGGTTGACGATGTCCGAGGCCCGGTCCACCTGCCGGCCGATTTCGTCGGCCACCCGGGCCAGGGTCTCCTGGGGAATCCGGTCCTTCCGTTGAACCATGACGCCCAGATAGTCGGCCCCCATGCGAATGGCGTTCAAGGGCTGCTTGAGTTCGTGGGCCGCGCCCGCGGACATCCCTTCCAGGGCGGGCATGAGCTTGAGCAGGTCCCAGGCGGTGACCAGTTCGACGTGGAGCATCAATGAGGGCAGAAGAAGCAGGTCGCCGATCAGGGCCGAGACCATGGTGACGACCATGAGGAAGCCGAAGGTCGCGGTGGGCTTGAAGTGGGAAAAGCCCAGGATGGAAAAGCCCAGGCAGATGGCCACCGTGGTCAGGATGATCGGTCTGCCGGTCCTGCGGATCGTTTCACCCAGGGCGCGGTCCTTGTTCAGGTCCCGCTTGAACTCGCGGTTGTAATGGACCAGATAGTGGATCGTGTCATCCACGGCCAGGCCGATGGCGATGCTGGCGATCAGGCTGGTCACGCTGGACAGGCCGATGCCCAGCCAGCCCATGAGCCCGAAGTTGACCAGGACCGGGAAGAGATTGGGTATGGTGGCGATCACTCCGACCTTGATGGACAGGAACAGCATGAGCATGATCAGGAAGATCAGGAACAGAGTCAGACCGAAGCTTTTGATCTGGCCACGGGTCAAAAGGGTGCTGCTGGTCGAAATGACCATGCCGAATCCGGTGACGTCATAGTGCAGGTTAGGGGGCAGTTCCTTTTTCAAATAATCGAGAATCTTTTTCCTGACCGCCAGAAAATCGGCGGAGTTCGAGATGTGGGTCAACAGGAGAATGGTGGTTCTGGAAAAATCCGGGGTGACGAACCGGGTCAGCATCTCCTCGCCGAGCATGGTCTTGTAGTTGTTGTAACTGATCCGTATCTCGAAATCCGCTTCGGGCATGACGTACGACCCGGGGACGTACCGGCTGGTGACGTAGTTGACCAGTTTGATGTAATCGACCACGGAAACGGTCTTGTCCACGCCGGGCAGGGTTTCGAGAAACGCTTGCAAGCGGCCGATTCGCTCCAGGTTCGCGGGCTGCTGGAAATAGTCCTCCCGGCCGCTCCCGATGACCACGTTGATGGGAAAGCTTCCGGACAGGTCCTGGTAGATGTCGTGAAAGTGTCTGCTGACCGGGGTGTCCCGGCGGAACTGATCGACCGGATTCGTTTCGACCCGGATGAAGACCAGACCGACCGCGCAGAACAGGCCCACGCCGCCCAGGACCAGCAGGGTCCACTTTTGGTGCTTGATGTTCAGGCTGACCACCAGGTCCAGGAGCCGGTCGATGTACGGCTCGAATCTCATGGGGCCCCGCCCGTCGTCGCGGGGCAGCGGTAAGGCGGCCAGGGCCGAGGGAATGAACAGAAAGACAATGATCACAAAGTAAATCATTCCCAGGCAGGAGAACAGGGCGAACTCGTTGATGGCCGCGATCCGGCTGAGCAGAAGCGAACCCAGACCGATGACCGTGGTCGCCACGGCCAGCAGGGTGGGCAGCGAAACGGATCGGAAGGTGGAAATGGCGGCCTCTTGGGGCGAGCCGGCCTTTCGGGCGCAGGCATGGTATTCGGAAACGATGTGCAGGCAGTAGGCAATGCCCACGGCGACCAGAAAGACCGGAATGATCATCAGGAGCATGGATATGGGGCGTTCCAGCCAGGCCATGGTCCCGAACGTCCAGATCAGGGATATGATGACGCTCAGGACGGGAATGACGATGCTGACCGCGTTCCGGAACAACAGCACCAGGACGAGGAAGATCACCACGAGCGTGATGGGCGGCAAGCGGAAAAAGTCCTGTTCGGTGTACAGAACGAGCGCCTCGGCGACCAGCGGCATGCCGATCTGATAGACCGGGATGCCTTTGGGCGCCGAGGCGATCAGTTCCCGGATCTGCTCGATGACCCGGGTCTTGTCGGCATCGTTTTTCAACAGCAGGGTGATGGCCGTGGTCCGGTGGTCGTCGGACAACAGGTTCCTTTTGAACAGGGCCGCGGGCCCGACGATCGCTTTGAATTCGTCCAGGGGGATTTTGGATGTGAGTTGTTCGGCCGCCTTCTTGATCTCCGGCAGGCTGACCACCCGCCGGACGCCGTGGATGCCGGCGGCGGATTCGGACAATCGGGCGATTAGCAAAAAGGTCGCGGGGTCGAAAATATCGTCGGTCCGGATGACGATCCGAATCACTTCCTCGGTGCCGAATTCATCCAAAAACTCCTGATAGGCCGTCGTTTCCGGAAGACTTTCGACCACCAGATCGTTGATCGAGGTCCTGAAGGTCAGATGGGGAAGCTGGAAGGCGAAAACGGCCGTCAGCACCGCCACGGCGATCAGGGCGGCCGCGTGACGCCGCACGATCAGTTCGAGCAAGGACCCGAAGAGCCGGGATGTTGGAAGACGTTTGGGCTTTTCGGACAGATCAAGCATGAATCCGAGTCCCCGGGCTGTTTCGCCCATGCCTTGATCACCGGCGATCCGATCGGATAGGATCGAACATGGCGATCATGCCGTGGAACGAAATCGCCATCCGGCTTCAACGAATGCCTGGAGGAGTTCTGAATTTCCCATAGGTTACCAGATTAGACCAGCCCAACTTTCAGGGTCAAGGGAAATCTCGGAGCGCCTGAGACGGGGGAGGTCAACCGGGGTCGGAATAGCGGGGGGCCGTCGGCCCCCCGGACCCCCCTCGCGGTTCCCCGCCCCGGTCCTCCGGACCGGCACGGGGAACCACGAAAGTCCCCCCGAATTGCTGTCGTCTGTGAGGCACCATGGGTGGTGCAATGGGATGGTTGGGCTAAAAGGTGGAAATCCCCGCCATCTCGCTACGACCATTTTCCGCTGGTTCCCAAGCTGGCGCTCGGGAACCAGCGGGACGCTATATATTCGGCGAGGTATTGCTTTCCCTATCGTTCGAACCTCCGCTTGTCCTGGCGCTTGACCTCGGAAATCATCCGGGCCATGCGCCGTCCTTCCTTCTTCCGGCTGACCGGGTCCTTCAACTCCCGGCGCCGTCGGGTTTCATGTTGCAAGCCCAGGTAGCTTTCCAGACGATCCGCGTTCAAGGTCCCGTCAACCAAGGCTTCCCGCAACGCGCAGCCGGGTTCGGACCCATGGGTGCAGTCGCGGAACCGGCACTGTTCGGCCAGGGCTTCCACGTCGGCAAATGCGGATGCCAGCCCCTCTTCACCGCTGGTCAGCCCCACCGCCCGGAGGCCCGGCGTGTCGATGATCAGGCCCTGGCCGTCCGGCAAGGCGAGCAACTGCCGGCTGGTCGTGGTGTGGCGACCCTTGCCGTCCGAATCGCGCACCTCGCCCACCTCCTGGACCGGCCGCCCCAGCAGGCGGTTGATCAGCGTTGATTTCCCGACGCCGGAAGGGCCGAGCTGGACCACGGTCTTCCCCGGCCCAAGGTAGGGCGACAACCGCTCCAGGCCCTGTCCGGAAACCGAACTGACCGGAATCACATCCACGCCGGGGTGACGGGCTTCCGTTTCCAGGACCACGGTTTCCGAATTTTCGGCCAGGTCGGCCTTGTTGAGCAGAATCACCGGCCAGGCGCCGCCTTCATGGGCCAGGGCCAGAAAACGGTCGATGCGATGGAAATTGGGGGCCACCCCCAGGGATTCCACGACAAAGACGGTGTCCACGTTGGCGGCCAGCACCTGTCCCGCATAACCGTCCCCCTGCCGCTTGGAATCGAACCGGCCCCGGACGATGGCGCTTTTTCTGCGCAGAACCGCCCGGATGACCGACTGATCCAAGGGGGTGCCCGGGTCGGTCAGGACCCAGTCGCCGACGGCCGGCATCTCATCGGCCGAATCGGATGCGCTCCGCAGCCGTCCGGACACCGACGCCCAGCGGTCCCCGTTTTCCAAAGCCAGCCGATACAGTCCTTTTTGTTCCTCGATGACCCGGGCCGCCAAAAGGCCGCCCAACCCGGGGGCGTCCATTTGCCGGGCGAAAAACGGCCCCCATCCATATGAATCTTGAAAGGTCAATTCGTTGTGTCCTTTCCGACGTCAGGGTCGCCGCCGTGAAAAGCATATACCGGTGCGTCACGGAGACTTCCCCGGTCATTTGGCATGATCCTGGTTTATGTTCCCTGGAAGAGGCCTTCGCCCGCGCGCCGGATGTCTAACGTCAACCTTGGATTATAGATTCCCGGTTGGCGGTCCGAATGACGGAAGAACGGCGTTATTGGCGGCGTGCATCCTCAAGGGCACGGCCCGGACGGGTCTGAAGAACAAGTGCCGATTGTGATGGCATGAAACACCTTCCCTCGACGATCGCATTCCCCGGTATATTAGAACGACTCCGGCGCCCTTGTCAAGAACGGCCCGTGGATCGGCAGGGTGAATTGATTCCTATGAAAAGTAATAAAATCAACAAATAGTTGAATACAAATCTGGACACCAACGGCCGTCTGGGGTATATTGGTCATGTCATCACCTTTTGACGGGCGGCAG
>Ga0180009_10001208_pt1 | contig 32194 bp, 33 predicted proteins | sample OS_PC_MetaG_FD_123537 | JGI IMG/M metagenome (GOLD analysis project Ga0180009, IMG submission 123537) | Groundwater microbial communities from the Aspo Hard Rock Laboratory (HRL) deep subsurface site, Sweden - OS_PC_MetaG | ecosystem: Environmental > Aquatic > Deep subsurface > Groundwater...
CAAAGAAAAAATGGTTAAGAAATTGGGTATCAGTCATTTTTTTGACGATGACCCGATTGTTGTCCACCATCTTAAAGCTAAAATAAAGAGGCTCAACTGCTATTTGGTAAATAAGAAGAAAGCCATAAAAATACCCAGGCTTTAAGCTGCAAACTAGTGAGGCGCCGTCTTTTTAAAAATAACTACTCTTGGGTGATCATAGACTGTAAAAGATTCATCCGAGCCTTGGTCATTAATCTTAATCTCTATCCCGGCAAAATTTAACCGAGGATAAGAAGTGAATTCGGCTGCTTTTTCAAAACCTAATCTGCCGCTGAAAAGGTCGCGGTAATAATCGGCTGTTTTGGGAAAACATCTTAAAAACAGGCGGCAATCGGACAATTTCTGCAAAGGCGTGTAAAGCCTGTTGCTGGAAAGAATAATATAATCCGCCCGGCTCAAATTTTCGTCCACCCGCTGCCACTTTTCCCCCAAAGTATCCGGGTCGTACATCGGCATGGAGACAAACTCAAACTTTTCCCCGCCAAATAAAGGCAAAGAGTCGTCCCAATGCTCCACCGCCAGAACCGATCCCGGACTGATTTGTTGATTAATCCAGTAACTGGCCTCGACCCTTGAGTGAGGCCGGGAATAAATCGAAACGAAAGCGCCAACCCAAAAAAGTTGAAGGATTAATACTAAAGAAAGTATCAAATTCCTGGCTAAAAAGAATTTTTGCCTTTTAAACGAGAAAAGGAATTTGGCGGCAATCAAAATTAAAAACGGGTAAAGCGGCAGTAAATAGCGCATAAACTTAACCGCAAAACCGCCGACGACTAAAAAATAAGCCAAGCTAAAAGAAAGAATGATTAGTTCACCCGATTCCCGGTCGTAATCCCCCTTGATCAAAACCCGTTTGATCAGATCAAAAAGATACCAAACAAAAGCGACCAGAGCTAAAGTTCCCAAGCCTATTCCCATGCCCCAGAAAACTAAGTTTTTAATCGGGTAAATAAACGGCATCGTTCCAACATATTGCAAAGTATAAGGAAAAACATTGGCGTCTTTGGTCATCCGGTGCTGTTCGATTATCTGTCTTTTGAAAGTGGAAAAGTCGATTAAGGCGTACGGTTCTGAGATTAAAAAAGTCAAAACAGCAACTAAACCGATCAGTCCGCCAAACCAGAAAAGTCTTTTGCCAAGGTTCAAAAGCGATTTTTTCCGACTACCCTTTTTAAGGGTCAAAAACAATTTTTGCCACCAAAAATAATTCCGGTTGCGCCAAAATTTAAACCCGATTAAAACTAAATCAACGATCAACCCGGTGCCTATGGCGGCGGCCAAAACAGTGGCGCTTACTTTAGTGGCCAAAGCCAAGCCAAAACAGAAGCCGACTTTGATGGCAGAACCGAATTTCGGATCAAGATAAAAATTTAAAAGCTGCCAAAGAGTTAACCAGATAAAGAAATTAAGCATAACGTCAACCGCATAAAAATGGGAAGCCTGGATCGGAAAAACACAAATGGCATAGAAAAGCGAGGCTAAAAGCGCCGCTTTATTGCCGAAAAGACGCTTGCCTATTTTAAATATCAGCCAGATTGTTCCTAAGTCAAAAAGGGCGGAAATAATCCGGCCCAAGATCGGTAAATTGCCATAGGAAAACGGCTCCCCTTTCAAGAAAAGCGCAACAAGCCAAGAGCAAAACTTTAAAAAATAAAGAGGCAAACTGCCGTAAGCGAAAAATTTGGGGTTAAACGGACTTTGCGGGGAAAAAAGCGCTTTCAGTGAAAAAGGGTTAGGCAGGCTCAGCCTTTCAGCGACCATAACAATCATCCTTTCATCCGGATGAAGATGGTAACCACTGTCCCAATTAAGCCCGTAAATGCGCAAAGCCAAACCAAGCAGAAGAATAAAAAACAGTAAAACAGAAATTAAAGAAAACTTAGAATTCTTCTTTCTTAGTTTGATAAAGTTAGCAAGTTGTATTTTCACTGTTTAGATTTTAGAATATTGTCATGTCTAATCAAGAAGAACTTATCCGACTGGCCTCGGAAATCAAAAACTGTCAAAAATGCCCTCTTTATAAAGCCGCCACCAATCCGGTTCCGGGAGCGCCAAATCCGAACGCGGAAATAGTTTTTGTCGGAGAGGCTCCGGGGTACTGGGAAGACCAAAAAGGAATTCCCTTCGTCGGCGCCGCCGGAAATTTGCTTGACAAACTTTTAGCTAAAATATCGGTAAAAAGAGATGATGTTTTTGTCTGCAACATTCTTAAACACCGGCCGCCCAACAACCGGGCTCCAATGCCCGACGAAATCACCGCCTGTACCCCGTTTTTAAAAAGGCAGTTGTTGACCATTAAGCCAAAAGTGGTAATCACCTTGGGCCGGTTTGCCATGAACTACTTTATTCCCGAGGCCTATATCTCCCAAACCCACGGACACCCGATGAGCGTAAACTGGGAGGGTTTAGACCTTTTAATCATCCCCATGTACCATCCTGCCGCCGCTTTAAGGAACGGCCAGGTAATGAAACAGTTAGAGGAAGATTTCTTAAAAGTCCCGGAGATTATAGAGCCCCGCGGGTTAAACCTCCGGTACCAATCCAAACGCTCAGTTGGGGCGAAAATACTGAACCAGAAAACCAATTCATCCACGGAGAAAGCCCATGGTTTTCTTGGTTCACGTATCAAAACCAACGGCCAGTTGGTTGTCAAGCCAGTTCCCCCGCCCGAACCGGAAATCGAACAGGGAAAGTTGTTTTAGTTCTTAGATTTGGACAAACCTGGAATCTTTTTTAACAAGGCGCAAGAAAAAAATGAAAAACGCGTTAATTCTTCACGGAACGGGCAATAATTCCAAAGGAAACTGGTTTCCTTGGTTAAAACAAGAACTAAAAGGCTGTGGCTGGAAAGTTTGGGTCCCTGATTTGCCTCAATCGGATAAACCGAACACCAAAAGGTATAACCAGCATATCCTTGCCAACAGGGAATGGGAATTCAATAAAGACTCTGTTTTAATCGGCCACTCTTCCGGCGCTGTTGCTATCCTGGGATTGCTATCGCATTTACCGGCGAATGTTGTTGTCGATACCTGTATTCTGGTGGGCTCTTTCAAGGATAATCTTGGTTGTAAAGATTTCAGCGGTTTATTTCAAGAGCCTTTCGACTTTAAGAAAATCAAGAAACATGCAAAGCGCTTTGTTTTTATTCACTCAGATAATGACCCTCATTGCCCTCTTGAACACGCTAAGTATCTCCGTGAGCAATTAGACGGAGAGCTAATTATCAAGAAAGGACAGGGGCATTTTAATTTAGAGAAGGGAAAGGAATACCGACAATTTCCATTTTTATTAAATGTTTTAGAATGGAAAAAAAACAATTGGCTTTGCTCCTGATGTAATTTCCTTAGTAAAAAACGGAGCAAAGAGTGGAGCTGCTTAAAAGTTTAAAATTTATGATTTTGGATTTGTTTAGGAATTAACCCGTCTAATCGTTTTGAATTTTTCCCGACCTCGTCGAGGACAGATAACTTTGAACTATTTCGTCATTCTGAGCATAGCGAAGAATCCCCTAATCCTCTAGCAAATAGCTTTTCTAAAGGGGACCTGCCTGCCCTCCTACCGGCGGGTAAACCGGCAGGCAGGCCTGTCCGCCGAGGTGAATCCTTCGTCATCAGAATTCCCCCGTACCAGACGGTACAGGGCTCCGCTCAGGATGACAGGTAAGGAGCAGTGTTGGGTTTAATTCGATCCTGGATCGAAAATCTTAAAAATGATCCAGTATCGTGACCACCGTCACCTGAACCGCTCATTTCAACGATCGTGTCAATGAGAGGTCTGTTTTAAAATTTAGAAATTGGAATTTATCCCAAGAAAGCAAAAGCCCGGACGTTGCGCGGGAACCCTATCATGTCCTCAGCACTGACCTGCTCGCCTCGCTGAGCGGTCGAGGCGGGCTGGCAGGCAGGTTTTAGCGAAGGAGGATCCCGAAGGGATCCCTTCGGGATTAGGCCTCGGAAGCTTATTTTTTTTCACCATCACCAAACGATCAATACTTTTCTCTTTGTCTGACAAAAAGCCGGATCGTCGGGTGGTCAAAAACAGTCCAAGTCTCCTCGGCCAGCAAATCCGAACCCAAAAGAATTTGTCCAAAAGAACCAAGCGGCTCAAAAGAAATTAAAGGCGAAAAACCCAATTCCCCGGAGAAAAGTTTTTGATGAAAAGCGGCCGTCTCGGGAAAATCATCGGCCAACCTGGCATAATTGGTAAAAATCCGGCGCGAGGGAACCAAAACATAATCCGCCCGGTTAACCAAATCCTCTAATTCGACCACTTTTGCCCCATTCCCCTCAAGGCTGTAAAAGTCAAAATTGACTATCTCAAAGCGATTTCCTTCCGGGCGAATAGAATCTTTAGACCAAACAGGCAGATCGACCACGTTGCCTGTCTCGGAAAGAACCAAAGAACCCTCAGGGATGTTTTTAAACATCCACTCGGTGGCAGAAATGCGGATATCGGTTTTAAGGTAGATGGTCAGCAAAAACAACCCCGGCAAAGACAGTGTCGCCAAGACAACCGGTAAAAAAATCTTAAAATGACTTTTCTCCAAAAGCCGCCACAAAGCGCTGATCAGCCAGGCCGGCAGTAAAACTAAAAAGGGCAAAACCGGGGTCATAAAACGGGTCCACTTGGTAAATAAAAAAAGATTAAGCAAAAGCCAGGGCAGAAAACTGAGAAGTAAAACATAAATTTCCGGTCTTGAGAAAAGTCTTTTTTTAAAAAATCCGAGGGCAAAAAAACCAAGAGCGAAAACCAAAAGCAAAAAGAGCGGTGTCCCTAAAACCCAAGGAAATACCTTAGAGGCCTGAAAGATAAAAGGCTTGGTATTGATAAACTGGCGAGTGTAAAAAACAGGCGAACTGCCCCAGGCCACTCTTGATTCATAGCTAAGAGTGCTCAGAGATTTTTCAAAATTTAAGGCTAATTGAGGCGAGAAAATTATTGTCAGAAAAAGAGTAAGAATTCCGTAGACAAAAAGGCCGATAATTTTTTTAAGAAAGCCAAAACCTTTCTTCCTGGAGAGCAGGACCGCCAAAACCGGAGGAAACAGAAAAGCGGCGGCGCTGATCTTGGCGGATAAGCCGACGGCGGAAACTAAAGCGGTCAAAAAAAGGATTTTGAAACTTGGCTTCCGCAAAAGAAGCAAAGAAAAATAAGCGGTTGACAGGGCGGTAAAGACTAAAAGCGATTCGGTAGTGCCAAAGTGGGCTGCCTGAATCAGGCCGGGAGTAAAGGTCAAAAGAAAAGAGTAAATCCGCGCTCCTTTTTTATCTTTAAAAAGCTCTTTAGCCAGCCACCAGCCAAAAATAACCGAAAGGACCGAAAAAAGCGCCGAAAAAAATCGCAAACTGTAGACCGCCAGAGGGAAAGACACTTTTTGCCAATTTGCCGGTCCAAAAATTCTGCCAAACAGGTTGACGCTAACATAAACTAAATAGAGAGGAAATTGCCCGTAAGCAAAAAATTCAGGGTTCAAATCGGGCCAGGAAAGACGCCCCACTCCCCAGGCCATATTGTTTTCGTCAGGATGGAAAAAATTGCCTTGGCCCCAATTCAACCCCAAAAATCTGGTTGCCAAAAGAGCAAAAAAGAGGAAAAGGTTGAATCTCCGAAGGTTAATAACCCTCGGATTCTTCTCAATTTTAACAAACATATGTTTTGGTTAAAAGCTGAAATCCCTGCCTGCCGGCAGGCAGGCGCCGACTTGCCCACCGAAGCCTTGGCGAAGGTGGGAGCTTTAGCGAAGGCGGGCGTGTCCACCATAGCTTTAGCGAAGGCGGATTAGAGGCCATAAATTACTAAAACCAAAAGTAATCCCCAACTGACAACAACCGACAAAAGAGGAATATCCGAAGCCAATAAAATTTCCGGTCTTTCCCCTCTTTGTTTCTCAAAAACAAGTTGAGAGTAACGCATAATTCCGAAAATCACGGGGAAAACAGTAATCATCAGCCACTTCCTGCCGATAAGATAAGGCATATTTTTGACTAAGAAATTAACTCCTCCCGGATGGGTAAACTTAGGCGGCTCTGCCAAATAGGCGAAAAGAGAATAAGAAATTAATGTCGCCACTGAAAAAACAGAGCTGTAAAAGTTCAAAAGATTTTCAGTGTAACCGCTGAGGCTGGGCCGGGTCTTCTTACCGGTAGAAACAAGCTCGCTTAATCTTTTCCCGCTGGCGATAAAAAGCGACAAAAAAACCACGGTGAACATCAGCCAAATAGGCAAATGATAGCCGGTAGCCATTTCCCCGCCCAAGGTGCGCAGGATAAAAGAAAAAGAAATCGAGAGTATATCTAAAATGACTATCTTCTTAAGGTAAAAAGAGTAAGACAGATGAAGAATTAAAAAGGCCACCATCAAAATGAAAAAGCCAAAGCTGAGCGAGGAAGCCAAAATAAAGCTTAGAACAATCAAAAAGAAAGCTGTCGCCGCCGCGGTTCTTTGGGAAAGATCCCCCCGAGCAATAGGGCGGTGTTTTTTCCGGGGATGAAGCCGGTCATAAGGAATGTCAACGATGTCGTTGACCAAATAAGAAGCGGAAGAGAGCAAGCAGAAAATAATAAAGGCTAAAACCGTCTTTGATAAAAGATCCCGGTCCAATAATTTGCCGTTAAAAAGGATCGCCGCAAAAACAGAAAGGTTTTTGAGCCACTGAAAAGGCCTAAGCGACTGAAGCAATGGTCCGAACTTTTTAAAAATGGACACAGCAGTTTTATTTTAACCAATCTCAAAAAACTAAACAAGACGGGTTTGTCTTTGGCAACATGATTCACTCTGCAAAGAAGGGCCTGGATGCTGGAAAAAAGAGACGCTCCGCCAAGTCTGACTTGGCTTCGATAGATTCTTCGCTACGCTCCGTACCGCCACAGTGTGTACCCTGGTGGTTTCCCGTCTGGTACAGGACTACGCTCAGAATTGTAAATGTTACATGTTTCGGTAACAAATTTTTAAAGAACAAAAAGTCCTGTTATGCCAATAAACAGACAGTACAATCTTCCAAGAGCGTACTACTTCCCGAGGTGTCATATAGTGCCCGCAAAACAAAAACGGATGTTTAAAGTTTAAACATTTTGGGCACAAGTTGAACTTACAAACAAGACATCACAAATTACCGAAATTTGTTTTGCGGTTGCTATATCTACCAATACCGGGGGTGTACCAACAGTATCTGTAAAGAAAATACTGAAACATTTTGAAAGGTATGGTAATTACAAGCAGTTGGCAGTCCATCACATTTGGGAGGATTTATGGTAGAAACGAAGGAACGAGCATCTTCCTTGGTTAAAAAAGCTGACAAGGGTTTAATATTATAATTATACGGGGTTATCGCACATAAAACGGAAGATAAAAAAAGACAAGACTTAAGATAAGGTCACTGTTTTGGAAATTACTGAGCTATAGCGCCCGCAAAACAAATTTACCACATTTAGTTGTATAACGGATATGTGTTAAAACCTGTCCAGATAACACAAGAGGAAAAAGAATTATTGGTAGATTGGTATCGCAGTGGAGTAAGCGCTTTAACGAGAAGTAGAGCCCATGCTGTCTTAATGAATAATCAAGGGCTCAACGCGTGTAAAATAGCCAGATTGCTTCTTAGAAATTACAAGACAGTCAGAACTTGGCTGTCTTTATTCGGGAAAGGCAGAATAAGCAGCCTTTTTCCAAGATACAGCGGTAATAATAACGCTGGAAAATTAACTCTGAGTCAGAAAGAAGAAATCAGGAAGGTGTTATCTCAACCACCTTCAAAATATGGAATCCCAAAAAAGTTCTGGCAGGTCAAGGATTTAAAAAAATGGATTAAAGCAGGGTTCGGAGTAATTTATGAATCAGACAGAAGCTATCACTTTCTTTTTAAGCTGGGCAGGTTCAGTTGGAAGTTGCCTGACAAGTTTGATATTAAGCGTGATGACCAGTTTGTAAAAAGAAGAATTAAAGAGATTAGAAAAGAGATAAAACCTTTTTTAATTTCACCAGACTGGGTCGTTCTTACCGGCGATGAAACAAGACTTGTTTGGGAGAATGAATCAAGAAGAGCCTGGTTGAAAACTAATCAAAAGACAATTCTAAAAGTAAATCGGAGCAGAGATTACCAATCATTTTTAGGAAGCTTAAACCTAAAAACAAAGAAATGCCATCTTCATTCCTTGTCCTGGCATCCTGGCAAAACCAAGGAGAAACGATAAAAGCTCTAAAGAGGATTAAGAAATACTATCCAAACAAAAACATCTGTCTTATCTGGGATAACGCTGGATGGCATAAAGGCAAACTAATCAGAAAAGAACTAGGAAGAAGTGGGGATTTAACTAATTTTCACTTAATCAACTTTCCTCCTTATGCTCCAGATACCAATCCTCAAGAGCATATTTGGAAATATATTAAAAACAGAATTGCTCACCAGCCAACCACCAGTTTTAAGCAAAAAGTCAACAATTTTAAACTATCAGTAATTCACAGAAAATTTAACTATCAAATCTGATGAAATCAACTTGTTAAAAACAGGGAATTTGATTTGCGGTTGCTATAGAGCCTCTTCCTCCTTCTACCCCCCCCTTTTTTTTACCAGTGCCATCTTACCTCTACAATTAATTCGTACTGATGAGTCCAAAAGGGCGAAAGGTTTCTAAATTCTTATAAACTAAAACCCGGCCAAAATTAAACTTTCCTCCATTCTTCCATAAAATGTAAACTCCCTTACCCCCTCCCTAATTGTCCGAGTAGTGACCAACCAGGGGAGCCAAAGCCCTGCCTGCCGGCAAGCCCACCCGCAGTGGGTAAACGGGCTAAAAAAGAATGGGTTTACCTCGCTGAAATCTGATGAAGACGAAATAGTTGTTTAGAAAGTCTTATCGAATAATTAATCCCACGATCCCAGGGAAAAATATGGTTCGGAGTGGCCCAATAGATTTTGTCCGGAATTAGTTCCAAAGACGGTTTTATGGCAGAATAGCCGGTGGGGATAATCGGTTGAGCGCAAAGATCAGAGAAAACATTAACACCGATCAAAAACTTTTCAAAATCCGCATTTATCTTTTTAAGACCGGGGGAGAAACTTTTTAGAACCTGCCCGGCGCTTTGTTTAAAAATCGGGTCTTCTTGGGAGTAATAACCGCCGACATAAACTAAATTTTCCCCGCCGTAGTTGCCGGCATCAACTAAATTGGTTTGCTCTACTATGACAATAAAAGGAAAGCCTGTGTCTAAAATGTTAAGCCAGTAGGTCCCTTGAGGTAAAAATGGCTTTTTCATTCTTAAAATCAGGTTTAACGCTCCAATCATTTTTAGTTTACCGAACTTTTTCAGCGCCGGTTCGGGAAGAATATCTTTAACTATTTTTAAAGCTTTTGGCAAAGGCAAAGTCAAAAAGATTTTGTCGACCAATGCCGAACGACGCTTTGACTTAATCAGCCAGCTGTTTCCGGCCGGCCCTATCTTTAAAACCGGATCGTCAAGAAAAAGTCGGTTATTCTTTCCTATCTGCTTGGCAATCAGGTCAAACATCTGTTTATTTCCCCCGTTTAAATAACCCAACTGCTGACTTCTCACCTTGATCCTCGACCAAAGCCAGGAAAAAGAAACCTCTTTGGAAAACCGATCAAACTTTCCTTCCATTAATCGTCCCCAAATTTCCTGCCAACCATTATTACCAATAAGTTTTGGAAAAATATCTGAAGCCCGGTAATTTTCAAAAAAACCAAAATAAGGCAACTGGCGCAAAAGAAAAAGTACCGTACCCATCCTCAGCTTGTCAAAAACCGTTAAGTTCGGGAATCTTAAAAAGTCAAAAAGATTGTCAAAAGGGGAAATCCGGCCATGGCTATAAACAGAAGTTTTTGTTTCCCGGTAAACTAATTTGTCAATCAATCCCAATTCCGTCAACAACTCTTTAACCAAATCATCAGAAGTAAAAAAATGGTGGAAAAAGCCTTCCAGGGGCCAGCGCCACGTTTTCTCCCTCAGGCTTCTTGACAATCCCCCTAATTCTTTTTCCGCCTCAAAAAGGCAAATTTCATCTTTACCCTTTTTGGAAATTTCCCTGGCCAAAAATAATCCGGTAATACCTCCGCCGACAATGCCTAATTTCATCGAGTTTTATTTTATTTAACCTTTAAAAAAGGAAAAGGAGTCCTCCCAAGGCAACTATCGAACCGAGGATAATCAGGAACTGGGAGGGGAAGAAAACTCCTGCCGGGGGCAGTTCTATCCTGGTCGGGGTCGCCGTCGGAGTGTAAACAATAGTCGGCGTGTTGGTGGATACCGGAGTACCGGTTGGGGTATTAGTCGGAGTTGAGGTTGGTACCGGAGTTCCGGTTGGAGTGTTGGTCGGGGTATTGGTAGGCACCGGAGTACCCGTTGGTGTGTTAGTCGGAGTAGGGGTGGCGGTTGGTGTTGATGTTGGTACCGGAGTACCGGTAGGCGTATTGATTGGCGTGTTAGTTGGTTTTAGGGTGTTGGTAGGAGTGTTAGTGGGCGTATTAGTCAGAGTAATGGTCGGTCTTGGAGTACTAGTCGGGGTCGGGGTAGGAATAGTAGTCGGAGTCGGGCTGTTAGTTGGAGTTGGAGTAGGACAAAGACAATCTTGCCGATCGGAACATTCAGAGTTGGCGCAACGGCCATTAATACAGTCTAGGGAGGAAGGACACTCTTCTTCACGCTCGCAACGATCCCAGCATTCCGGAATTTGAGTCGGGGTTGGAGTCGGCTTGTAAACGTTAAATCGAAGAACACAGGGCTGTTCTTCCTGCGCGGATGATTCCGACGGAGCGGTAGGAGCTATCGGTTCTTCCCGCAGTTGATAAAGCTTAACCGCGCTGATAATCGCGATTGCCGCCAGTAATGCGGTCGAAAAAAGTACCGCAAACAAACCAGCGCGGGAAATTTTCTTTTTCTTGCCGGTAACACCTTGCTCCGGCAAAAATTCGTCTCTTGGTTTTTCAATCAAGTCCATTTTTTATCTCCAGCCTAATTTGGGGCTAAAAACCTGCGCTTCTACTGTCTGTTCCCCTTCCCTTTCTATTTGGTATTCGATCTGAAACTCTTCGCCTCTGCGATCGGTAGTCTCCTGCCATTCACCCCGGTTAACTTTAAACCTGGCTTTGGTCAATCCGTCAGGATCATCCGTCTCACCCAAAACAGTAAAGTGAACTCTGTCGCCCAGTTTCAAAGAGATATCGTCGGTGATCTCGTTCCAGTCGTAGTCATACATTTTAACCTTCAAACATCGGCAGGAATAAATCGGCATTGGGGTCGGAGTGTTAGTTGGAGTACTGGTGGGGGTGTTAGTTGGAGTATTAGTAGGAGCGTTGGTTGGAGTCGGTCCTTCCATGGTTACCGTAGCAACATCTTTACAGGCGGATTCGGACCAATAACCACCCCCCGGTTTTTTGGTTTTCCCCTCAATGGTATAAACACCAGGCGACTGCGGGGAATAATTACAAACATATCCGCCGCTACAGGGGACTCTAATTTCTTTTGAAAGGCCGCCCGGGCCAGAGATAAAAAAGTCAACGTCTTCGCTTAAAACACCGCTATGATTATGAAAACCGGCTATATTAAAACTGCTCCCCTGAGTGATGGTTTTGACATCGCCCCAAGGATCAGAGCTGTTTTTCTGAACCTGAGCCTGGGTGCTGGTAAAAGGGCAGCCCGACTGAGGTGTCGGAGTAGTTCCGGAAGGCACCGTCGGCGTAGGCGGCTGCTCCGAGGGAAAGTACCAGATCTTGTTGTTGCAGCGGCTGCAGACAACACCGTCAACCGTCTTACCTGACAAAATATCGCTCCTTATTTGGGTGCAATTATTAACCAAGCAATCATGGTTGATATTCGACTCCTTGGCGATAACGTCAAAATCACCGTCATTGTCGCTGTCGCTGCAAAACTGGATGTAAATTTTACCCCTGTTGGTCATTGCTAAATTTTTTCCGGGACCGTCGCTGGCCCAGATACAGTTCTCGTCACAAACATCCCCAGGGTGAACCACCCGGCAGCAACAGGAAGATCCTGCCGGGACTAAACCCTCACAACCGTTAGGAACTCCACCCGCAGCGCTATTGCGAATATCCTGCTCCCTTTTAAGCAGAAAAAGGCCTCCGGCTATTGCTATCATAGCCAGAAGAAGTAAAGAGAAGATTAATAATTTTTTGTTAGCCATTAGTTAAAGCTTATCTTAAAAAAAATTTACCAGTTTAAGAGCAAAACCGCCAGAAGCGGAATGTTACTTAGCCTACTAAATTAACTGAGCCAAGACTGTTAAAAATAAAACCGCGCCGCCGACAATCACAAATAGAGTTGGCCCAAAGAACCCCGTTTCAGGAACACCGGACTCCGTTGAGGGCAAAGTTACTTCAGCAGTCGGCGTTGCCGTCGGTGTCAATGTCGGTGATAGAGTCGAAGATAGGGTCGGAGATATCTCCACCGCCGGAGTCGGCTCCAAGGTCGGCGTTGCCGTCGGTTCCGGTGTTGGAGTCGGAACGGGAGTGTCGGTCGGCAATAATGTCGGAGTAACCGTCCCGCCTGAAGGAGTGGCGGAAAAAGAAGGATTATCGTCAGTCATTTCTGCCGCCAGAATAAAAGTTCTGATAAATGTTTCTTCCGCGCCGGAAAGCGGATCAATATGGGTTACCGTCAACTTATGCTCGCCGGGGTCAAGATTGTCGGGGGGCGACCAACGCCAATCCCCGCTCTCATCGATCGTCAGCTCAGCCTGGTAGAGAGCCTCGGACTCCAAGGTGATTTTAACAATACCGCCGCTCGGCCCGGTCCCAAAAATTTCAGGCCGGAAGAAGTGTAACATCTCGCCATCCTCAGGATTAATGATTTCAAAAGGTCTGTTTCCGGTAAAACCGACTATCTCGCCTAAGCGGGAAGCTCCCGCCGAAGCGGCCGTCTGCTTAATGGAATCGGAAGGCCCGGCAAAACTCTCTTGAGTGAAATCATAATCATTTCCTAAAATGATCTCCGGCACAGGGTCGTCGTCTTTGGCATAAACCAAGGCCGTAGCCGTTCCGCCGAGAACACCCTGAACAAAAATTTCTTCCACCGAAAAATCATCCTGCTGATCAGCTAAGCGGGTTAAATCCTCAGAAAAAGCTTTGGCCAGAGAAACCGCCCAATTACCCTGGTTTGTTACCAAAGAGGACAAGGGAGCAAAATTTTCCGCTTTAAGGTAAACGATTGCCCCCTCGGCAATTTCACCATCAAAATTTTTAACTACTCCGGAAGCCAAATTAGCAATCGGCAACTCTCCAAAAAAAGCCGAGGCCGTCTTGACCTTATAAGGCTGGCCTGCCGACTCGCCAAACTGGACTCCGCCGGAAAGAATCATAAACCGGTATTCTTTTCCGCTTTCCAACCCCTCAACAATGATATAATGGGTAGTAAACCTATCTTTCCCACTAATCTCAGTTCTGAAATCGCTAAAAAGCCTTTGGTACTTATCGTCCAAAACTTGCACCAGGCCGGTGGTCTCCCGGGAAGTAAACCAAGAAGCGGTAAAGGAATTATCGGTGACATTGGTAGTTCTAACCTCAGACGGAGCAACAGCTTCCTGCGCTCTGAACCAAAATACTCTTCTCCCCCCGATAAAAAACAAAACAACCACTAGGCTCAAAACCAAAAAAAGGCCCACCAAGGTAGGGATTCTTCTTTCCCGTTTCAGTTTTGAGAAAAACCCGGGGGAGTCGTCACTACCGCCTTCCTGTTGCTTAAGAAGCCCGGAAACCGGAACTGCGCCACCGCCACTTCTGTCTTGAAGAGATTCAGTAGAAAGCGTATTTTTATTGACTCCCAAACCGGTTTCAGAAACCGTCTCCTTTAAACCGGAAAGCGGCAGATATTCCTCGCCGCCCTGAAATAAAGACTCCGGTTTCGCCTCAGAAGTTTCATTCTTTTTCCTGCGATAAAATTTCTTTTTGATTTTCATATTTGCCAAAAACAGGCCAGCGTGGCCACCACCCCATTTTATACTTTACGGCTCTTTTATCTTTATAAAACAAATACAATAAAAGAGGGATGTTTTAAGGGTTCAGTTCCAGGCTAGACCCTGAATCAGTCGCTACCTCACTCTCCCCGGTAATAGTTTGGGCGGGAGCCGGGGTAACGGTTGACTCGACCGAAGTTGGTTCCGGCAGTAAATAGCTCTCGACTTCTTCTGGCCGGTATTCCCGCTTCTCCTCGATACTCTCCAGGACTGTCAGATCTAATTTCGGATCAATCGGAGTAATTAACTGGTCTACTTTTTTAATTTCTTCCCTTTTGGTAAGTTCGCGGTAACTTTCCAAAGCAATCCAGAAAAGAACCGTAAACAAGGTCATTGCGGCAACAAAGATTATTCTCTTATATTTTCTTTTTTGTTTCATCGGCTAACTCCAATTGAAGCTCCGAGGGTTATTAACCATCGGATTCTTACTTCATATTGTAAACATTGCCATAATCAAAAGCTGAAATCCCTGTCTGCTCGCCTCGCGGCGAAGCGGACCGACAGGCAGGCGCCAACTTGTCAACCGAAGCTTCAGCGAAGGCTGAAGCGAAAATTACCCTTACCCCCGAATCACTATCCAACCGAGACTTAATCCACCAGCTGGCGGACCTCGGATCCCAAAGGGATCCCTTCAGGATTTTCGCGAAGGCGGATAAAAACCCGGTTTACCAACCGGACTGCCAATAATTCAGCTCGCCTGCTAAAGTTAAGTTTAAAACCCGCTCTTCTTCTTTCTTATCTTTCTTATCTTTAGAAATCTGGTACTGGTTAATTGCTATCCATCTTCTTACCCTCGTTAATTGATCGATAAAACTTCTTATATCAAAATAGTCACCTTTGCCGCTAAAGTTAAAGGCTAAAGTTTTTAGATTTTGATCCTTCTGAACAGCTTTAGCTTTTTTATTTTTCTCTTCCGAACCGGACAGGTTAACTCTGGAAAAACCCAAGCCTCTTAATGACAAACTGCTATCCTGGGCACTGCCTACCAGTTGAGAAATACCCTGGGCAATACCAAGGTCGTCAGGAAGAAAACTGTCAACTAAGCTTACTCTCGTCTGTGCGACAGAATAAATCTGCTGCGCTTCAATCAAGTCATTTATCTTTTTCTGCATCTTGACACTGATCTCTTCTTTTTCCCTGATCTTGCCAACCAGTCCGGAAACGGTCACCGCTGCCGGTTTGACGGCAAAAAATGAAAAAAAGGCAACAATGAACAAGGTCAAGGCTACCTCGGTATACTGCCAAGCTTCTTTTTTCTCCCGGTATTTTCTAATTATCTTATCCAGTTCTTTCCTGACTTTTTTCCGGTAAGCAGCAATAGCGCTGGCCTCTCCAATTTTTCTAAGCATCGTCTCCCTCCTTGAAACTGATTAAAAACTGTACTTTCATGCCGGCAATACCCTGCTCTCTCTCAACAGTGCCAATTCTGACTTTATTGATAGTTTCTTTTGCAAGGAGTCTATCTACAAAAGCGGCCAAACTGGACTCCGAAGAAATGGTTGTCGATAAAGAAACTTCCTGTCCCTCTATGTTTTCACTAAAACTATAGTTTGAAACTAAAATATCCGGCGGCAGGCTTTCAACTATCAAGTCAAGGGGAGATAGAGGCTGAATATCCTTTTTCAAAAAGCGGTCAACTGAGGACAATCTTGATTGAAAAAGACGGAACTCCTCTTCAAAATCGTTGATACTGGAAATTATCGCCTGACGCTGTCTGATTTCTTCGGAAAGGTCCGAATCTTTTCTATCAAGCCAAAACCGGGACAAAAAAGCTCCGATAACAATCAGCTCGGTGAAAACTACAATATACCTGCCTGTCGATAAAATCCAATTAACTAACTTTCCCAAAATCGTTCCCTGGAGTGCCGTTCTCGGTAGTAAAGAAACATCCCTCTCTGTCATTTTATTCAGTATATTAAAGTTAGAATGTTATGTAAACCCCCTGTTTGAAAGAGGAAGACTGTTGGTTCTTTAACGATAGAAATGGAGCCGAAATATTATGGAGCCCCACAGGTACCTCGTCCTTCCGTAGCCCTGCCTGCCGGTTTACCTGTCTGCCGACAGGCAGGCCCGCCGAAATGGAGGGCAGGCAGGTTTTCTTGGTTCATGTATAAGTTGATCACTCATTTACGTCGATCAATGTAAATAAGTGACTCACTACAGGAAGCCGCGTTAACGCCAGTCCGGCCGAGGTAACCGGAACTATCCGGATAAGAGCCTTCCGGCCGGATGTGTCTAAAATTGGTTGCGCCGAATCGAAAAAAACGGGCAAGGCAAAAATAATTGCCAAAGCGGGTTAATCGGATTTTATTCCGGATTCGGAGGCAACTCCACTAATGGAGGGGCCGATTTCGGCCAGACAAAAAGGCTGTTCATTAATTTAAGCATCTTTCCCGCCTCTTTTATTTTTAAAAATAAAGAAAGGAGAAAGTAAGATAAAGAGCCCCCAAAAATACTCAGTCCAAAAAGAACCGCCAAACCGACTATCCTGCTGGTATCTAAAAAGCGCTGGTCAAGGCCTTTTAACAAAAACCAGGCAACCGCGCCGGAAAGGATACCGGCAAAAAGCATTTTAAAAAGGGGCAGAAATAAATCATTAATCAATCCCTCTATCTTTATCCGTCCGATCATTATTAACATCAAAATAGACATCTGGGAAAAGCCGGCTACGGTGATCGCCAAGGCCAAGCCGGAAGTGCCGAAACCAAGAATAAAAGTGGTATACAAAGCAATTCCTGTGTTAACTACTAAAGAAAAAAGAGAAACAAAAAGCGGGGTTTTGGTGTCCTGAAGAGCGTAAAAACCCCGGATTAAGATATCGTTTATAGTATTAAAAACTACTAAAGGGGCGAAAAAGGCCACCACTCTCCCTGTTGCCACCGTCGCTTTCCAGGGAAACTTCTCCGCTCCATAGGCAATTCTGACAATCGGCACTCTTAGAACTAAAAGCAGCGCTGCCGCAGGAAAAGCAAAATAAGCCGCCTGGAGCAAAGAAGAGAGGAGTGTTTGCCTAAACAAATCAAAACGCTTTGCTCCGACTTCCTTGGAAAGAACAGGCAGAGAAGCCTGACCAATGGTAGTACCGAAAATCCTCGAGGAAAAATGTGTCAGTCTCTGGGCCAGATAGAATAAAGATAAAGATCCGGCAGGCAAGGAAGTGGCCAGAAAAAGGGCTACCGTTTCGCCTATCTCTCCTAACCCCAAAGCCAAGGTGCGGGGCAGCATCAACCTAAGAATTTTTCTGACTCCGGGCAAATTAAAAGAAAGCAAAAAAGAATATTTAAAACCCAGCGCGCTCGATAGGGGCAATTGAACTAAAAGATGCAACGCCGCTCCGATAACTACACCCAAGGCCGGACCGAAAATTCCCAGCTTAGGCGATAAAAACAAAATCCCGAAAATAATTCCTAAATTATAGACAATTGGAGAGAGAGCTGGTATTAAAAAACGCTGGAAGCTTTGAAGGATCCCTGTCAAAAAGTTGCTCATTAAAAAAAACAGCTGAGACAGAACCATTAGTTTGGTCAGCTGACTCATCAAAAAAACCTGATAATTGCTAAAACCGGAGGTAATCAGATCGGAAAGGGGATAGGAAAAAACCACCAACAAAATGGAAAGGCCGAAAAAAATCAAAAAAAGGGCGGTAATTACCGCCGAAGCGGTCTGATAGGCTCTGGTTTTGCTTTTTACTAACTGCTCACTGAAAACAGGGATAAATGCGGCCGATAGCGCCCCGGTGACCAAAAGCCTGAAAATTATGTCCGGTAAACGGAAAGCGGCGTTATAAGCGTCAAGCTGGTCAGCGCAGCAGGAATAGAACCTGGCATAAAGCAGGCGGTCTCTGAGGATGCCTAATAACGCCGAGGCGCCAAAAGCGGAGGCCAAAATAAGGGCGGCCGAAAAAATACTCGTTTGCCGCCGAGAAAAAAGTTTGGAACCGTTACCTACCAGCGCTTTAATCATTTAAAAAACATTTCAAGTATAACAACTCCTTGCCAGCCCAACAACTAAATGCTAAAATCTGATGAAGTTTCTGACGAAATTCAATCAACTGGTTTCAAAACCCTTTACGCCATTGCGAGGAGTGTTAATGACGCGGCAATCTATCTTTAAAAACAAGATCGCCACACTCGCTTCACTCGTTCGCGATCACTTTTGAAACAGGTTCTATCTTTAATTTTTCACTTTTAATTTTTAATTTAAATAGCTACTGTGCCAATTACTACATCAGCCAAAAAAGCGGTCAGAAGTTCGCGGAAAAAAGCCGTGGTAAACCGGAGATCAAAAACTATCGCCAAAAAAGCGGTCCGGGTTTTTAAAAAAACCCCCAATAAAGACAACCTTAAAAAGGTTTACTCCGCGATAGACAAATTGGTGAAAAAAAAGATTCTCCATCAAAACAAGGCCGGCCGGGTAAAAAGTAAATTAGCCAAAACGATAGCCCAAGAGCCAAAAAAAGCCGCTTCTGCCTCTCCTAAGAAAAAAGCGCCGGGAAAAAGGTCCTCCGGTGCTAAAAAAATGGCAAAAAAGAGTTGAAGGTTCTTTTGCCGAGTCCAGTTTGTCCGTGAACAAAAAAACTTTCTATATCACCACACCAATCTATTATGTTAACGATGTACCCCACATCGGTCACACTTCTACCACCATTTTTGCCGATATTATTGCCCGATATCATAAGGAATTAGGAAAAGAGGTTTTTTTTCTTACCGGCACCGACGAGCACGGAGCCAAAATCGCTCAGGCCGCCGAAAAAGCCGGTCTTTCGCCAAAGGAGTTCTGCGATTCAATTGCGCCCCGGTTTGAGAAAATTTGGAAAAGGCTAAATATCAGCAACGAATTCTTTATCAGAACCACCAACCCAAAGCACAAAAAAGTAGTTCAAGAACTGATTAATAAAATTTATCAAAAAGGAGATATTTATAAAAGCGTCTACCAAGGCCTTTACTGTATTGGTTGCGAAAAATTTTTGACCGAATCCGACTTGGAAAACGGTCATTGTCCGCTGCATCCTCCGGAGCAAACCGTTGAGCAGAAAGAAGAAAACTGGTTTTTTAAATTATCAAAATATATTCCTCAACTAATTAAGCTTATTGAAGATGACGATACCAATTACATTTTTCCTGAAGGCAAAAGACAAGAAGTATTATCAAAACTAAAAGCGGGTGTTCATGATATTTCTTTCTCCCGGGCTAATGTTAAATGGGGAATCCCTATTCTGTGGGATAAAACTCAAACAATCTATGTTTGGGTGGACGCGCTGATTAACTATTATAGCGCCACTGTCTTTCTGCCCGGGAAAGAGAAATTCTGGCCGGCAAACATCCATCTTTTGGCTAAAGAGATTCTCTGGTTCCACACCGTTATCTGGCAGGCAATGTTAATGGCCGCCGGCTTGCCTTTACCCCATAAAACCTTTACTCACAGCTTTTATATTATGGATGACAAGAAAATGTCCAAGTCTTTGGGGAATTTAATCAAACCGGAGGAAATGATTAAGCTATTTGGTATCGATGCCAGCCGTTACTTAGTGGCCAGTTCCCTGCCGTTAGAAAACGACACCAATGTCAGTATCGATCGGTTCAAACAAAAATATAACGCCGATTTGGCCAACGGATTAGGAAACCTGGTTTCCAGAACCGCCAAGCTATCCCAAAAAAACAATTTCAAGTTGAAAGGCGAATTTAAACCAAAGTTCATTAAAAAAGCCGCCGAAGCGCTCAATGCGCTTAACCCGCCAAAAGCGCTGGAGGTGATCTGGAACGAATCCGAAAGTGGAGTCAGCGCCACCAACAAGCTTTTCAATGACAAAAAAATCTGGGAGCTTAAAGGAGAAAAATTAGAAAATGCTTTAGAAAAAGTAGTCGCCAACCTGCTCACCATTGCCTACAACCTTAAACCCTTTATGCCGAAAACCAGTAAAAAAATAGAGGCTACTTTCCTAAAAGGAGAAAAACTTGCTAAACCCTTGTTTCCAAGAATCTGATCTTGACCAGTCTCCGGCCCTCCATTGATAGCGTGATAGAGCCAATTTGGATAAGCTAAACGAGCATGTCTCGGCACTAATTAATGATAGTTTAATCAGGATTAGGCCGTCAATTAGGGATTTTGTATGTACGTCCCTGTTTATGTTTACTATTTAAGGCATCCGATGAGCTAAAATCTGGTAAAATATTCTTGTGTAAGTTAAATTTTTCAAAACAGGTCTCTTTAAGATAGTCCTTATAAACCTTCTGCTGGCTCTAATCGCTTTTATAATTACTTTACCCACTACTAATAAAGCAAAAGAACTTGCCCAAAAAATGGGGGTGAAATATTATGACCAAGAGTCTTTAAGAGAGGAGATAAAACTGCTTAGCCGAGAAGACATGTGTCTATCAAAAGTATATGAACCACTTAGAAAAAAACGCGATTTTTTCTCTTGCAGAAGTTCTGGCGGCGATCTTGGCCTTTATAGAAGATCAGCCATAAATATCCAAAGCAAGGATACCAATAAAGGAAGATTCTTTTGTTTTACCGTTTATAAAAAAGGGCAATGCGAAAGACTTGGAGGAGTTTTTTATCAACATTACAATCCCTGTTATTGTTTGGTTCCACATGATTTCTAAACTACGATTTTTTGGTTTAGTGGTTCTTTTCTTTGTCGCTTTGCGCTGGGGACTCGTCTTTGCTCTAGATATCCCTCGAGAAATTGGTTTTATGGACTCAAGGTACAGTCATAATACCATTGTTTGGACCATCTTCAAGGCCATTTCTTTACTACTCTGGGGAAGTTTTTTTGGTTACAAGGTTATTGAAAATATTAAAAAATCGTCTAATAAATGGCTGCTAATCGGGCTTGCTATATTTGCTATGGTGGGAACTTACTTTATGATCATGTTTATCGACATTCCTTTTAAGTTAGTATCTTGTATCGCTAATCGTAACCCTTATTCGTGTTACTCAATTAGGCTGTCGGCAGGAGTGGACTGCAGGGGACTAGGGAGAGCAATAAGATCTCCTCTTTTAAGACTACTTGATCCTTTCGAAATGAGAATATTAATATTTGGAACCCATTGCGTTTTTTAAAGATTAGCTCTTAGATGACGGTAAAACCTCTCTTGTCAGCTGTCTATTTTTAAAATAGTCCAGTCTACTCAAGTCTCCCCTGCCCAAAACTACTTCTTTTACCCAATCCTTAGTGGTTCTATCAGTGTTGTACCAGGGGAGCAAGATAGGACGGGGCTATCTGAAAAGATGCGATCTTATTTCCCGATAAAATCCGAAAACGGAGTCGCCGCTACTAATAAACTTTTCAATGATAAGAAAATCTGGGAGCTGAAAGGAGAAAATACGAGTTTCGCACTTGCGCACTATAACTGTCATTACTAAGGAGCGCCAGCGACCGCGGCAATCTCGGTTCATTTGCCGCCAGATCGCCACGCTCTCCCGATCGAATCGGGATCGCTCGCGATGACAGAAAGTGCGAAACTTATGGAGAAATTAGAAAATGCTTTAGAAAAAGTGGTTGGCAATCTGCTCACCATCGCCCACAACCTAAAGCCGTTCATGCCGGAAACCAGTAGAAAAATAGAGGCTACTTTCCTAAAAGGAGAAAAACTCGCTAAGCCCTTGTTTCCAAGAATTTGATCTTGTTCCAATTGATTTCTTCGGTTGCTGGCGTGCTATAATAAAGAATGATCTCGGGGTTTTTGGACAGATTTTCGGAGGGAAGAAGATGGGCACAAGAGTATGCATCGGCCGTTAAATTTCTTCAAACTGCTGACCAGCTAATGCTGATACAAGTTCGTTCTGTTGTGCACCCAGGTTATTACCGTGGGCTCGTTGCAGAACTAAAGGCCCCATACCCGTTTGTCCAAGCCAGGGGCCAGTCAAGACTCACCAGAACAGTAATAATATTGAGAGCGGAAGGCGCAATTCCCCCAGCCAGGGAAACTTGTCAAGAAGCCAAAAAGATTGCTTCTCTGCCCGGAAGGAAACTAAGAGAAGAAGCGCTTCAGGCTTATCAAAGGAGATTAACCCCCCCCGTTCGGTAAAAAAGCCTAATAAACTTCCTTAGGCCTAATAGGCCAAAGTTTTCGCTATCTTGAATGAAATCCATCCTTTCAATCTTTAGGGCCTAAAAACCGCTACTATTATGTTGTAATATTTATCAAGATGACAGAAGAAGCAATGGGCGACGTTGGCCAAAGAATAATCGTCAATCCGGGCAATCTAAATCCCCGTGCAGCAGAGCCTCTTCCGATTGTAGTCGGAGAATCTTTTCCAGTTTCCAAGGAGGCGCAAAGACTGGTCGAGGCGGGGAGCCACGCTGATTATGGAATATTTTTTGACCCTAAAAACCCGCTGGCGAAAAAGAGGGTAGGAGCTTTTTATGATGTTGAACAAAATAATGTGGTGATTATCGTTCCCATCCCAGGCGCAATTACTCACGAAATCACCCACGCAAAAGTAAATAATCTCTCTTACGCGGACCAGTCACAATTAGTGCATGAAGTATTCGCAGACAAAGAAAAAGGCTTAGAGACTCTTTACCGACAACTGGCGAAAACCAGCCCCATTTATAAAATCTCTTTGGGCGGGGATAAAGATTACCTTGACCAACTAGACGCCCGCAGAGTTCAAACAGGCCATGGTGCTTGCTACCGGGCAACATTTTCCGCCTGGCAAAATGACTCTTTGGTGCCGGTTTCTGCCATCGCCGTTATTGACGAGCTGCTTGCTTATAACAATGATCCGGACGCGGCAATGACTTCGTTTGGAAAGACCGCCAGAGAAATAATCCAAAACTTAGAACCGGAAAAGAGAAGACAGCTAAAAGAAATGGACTTAATCGGTTTCTCGCCAAAGAAAATAATTGAAATAATTAAAAAGCTCCTCCAAGCCAAAAGCGGCTCGGGAAAGCCAGAGATAAACTTACTTTAGAGACAGCCTCCGGCAGATTTAGCAGTGAGCTTATTGAATTGTTTAAGATTAAAGACCCGTCGAAAATTTTTCCTGACTCTCCCCAGCCCTTTCGACGATAATTCGCTCGATTCTTCTCGATGTTACTCGAAGAATAAAGTCGGAGTCAACACTCCTTTCGGGATTGTCAAATTGCTGATTCCACGGGGATTCTTCACCCGACGTAACGTCGGGATCAGAATGACGGAGAAAGTGGGCTTTCGCTTTCTTGGAATAAATAGCCAAAAGTGAAGATGGTCGAATAGTCAGATCGTCAAATAGTCAGACTGTTGAATTGTTAAACCAATGTTTAACGAGTGGATAAAAATATTTACTGTTCGAGCCTGCCTGCCTGCCGGCAGGCAGGTCGAGAACCATCCTTTAAACGAATTCTTCTCGACTCGAGTTTACCCTGAGTTTACCGAAGGGCTCGAAGAATAACCGGTCTAAAATCGTAAATCATAAATCTTAAATCAACTGGTTTCAAAACTCTTTACGTCATTGCGAGGAGTGTTAACGACGCGGCAATCTATCTTTAAAAACAAGATCGCCACACTCGCTTCACTCGTTCGCGATGACTTTTGAAACAGGCTCAATGTTAGTGTTTAATTCAGGATCCCCTAACCGCTCTTTCTTGTTAGAAATTTTCCGGCAACATGCTAGACTGAATTAGTGATCGAAACCCTCTTCAATACCAGCCTCTGGGGAGACGAAGCTTTCAGCGCGATAGCTTGTCAAAAACCGTTCCTGTCGATGATGCAAGTAGTCTTTAAAGACACCTCGCCACCGCTGATGTACTTAATTATGTGGCTTTGGTTCAGAATCTTCGGCTCCTCGGAAATAGCCATCAGAAGCCTATCTTTGCTTTTTTATTTAGGAACAACTTTGGTGGTTTATTTAATCGGTAAAAAACTTTTTGATGTTAAAACCGGTATCATCGCCAGCCTGCTGACCTTTTTTAACCCTTTCCTTTTCCCCTATGCTTTTGAAGGAAGAATGTATTTCTGTCTGCTGTTTTTTGTCGTCCTTTCGTTTTATTTTCTGGTTTCCGAAAAAAAGACCGGCTATATTCTAAGCGCCGCGGCGGCGCTTTATTGCCATCATTTTGCCATCTTAGCCGTTTTTTCCCAATTTATTTACCAAGCAATTAAAGTTAAAAAGTTAAATTCCAAAAGTATCAGGGGGGTAGTCAAGCCGTACCTGTTTATCGCTCTTTTATACCTGCCCTGGATCTACCCTCTCTATCGGCAAACCAAATTGGTTGCCGGAGGGTTCTGGTTAGGAAAACCGGAATTAAAAGACCTGATAGGAATTTTCTATCACTTTTTAACTCACGAGATAGTCATCAAAGCCCAGAATTTTATTATTATTTTGGCCGCCGCCCTTTTAGCCCTAAGAAAGTGGCGGAAAAAAGAAATTGCCGACGATCTGTTTTTATTAAGCTGGGCGATACTCCCAGTCTTATTGGCTTTTTTAATTTCCCAAACAAAACTTTCCATATTCTACGAACGCTATCTCTTGTACTCCGTGCCGCCGATTATGCTGCTTTTGTCTTCAAAAACCAGGAAAATCTCAATCCCTCTGCTCGGCTTCATCCTGTTAATTTTTATCACCGTTTCCTGGCACTATTTTAGCCACCCGTTTAAGCGGCCGTTTAGGGAATTCGCCGGCTGGGTAAAAAATAACGTTTCGGCTGACACTTTTATTGCCAATTACAACGGCGGTTCGCATCACCTTTGGGAAACAAAATATTACGGAATTGAAGCGCCGATCTATCTGCCCGAAGGGAAGTTGCCTTTCTTCGTCGGCACCGCCCAAATGGGACCGGAAGACACTATCCGTAAATTTCCCCAAGACAGGCCGATTGGGTTGATAAGCAGCGAGGACCCGGACAACATCAAAATCACTGATTATTGGATTACCGGATACCACAAAGTTGGTTCTCTCTATTTTGTAAGCCTGATCAAAGAGCAATGAAATGTAAACTTGATAAACAAATAGTTTTCCTTTTGTTTTTAAATTTACTTTTATTCCTGCCCAGTCTTTTTGAACCGATTTCCTACGGCGACGAATGTATTTATTTAACCTTAGGACAGGCACTAAGAAAGGGCTCGGTCTTCTACCGCGATATCCACGACAACAAGCCGCCGCTTCTTTATTTCTTAGCCGCCGCCAGCTTCGGCCGGCTGTCTTTACTGCGCGCCTTCAATCTGGTTTTTAACCTTTTCCACTTAGGTTTGGTTTATTACTTGGCCAAGAAATTGACCAAAAACCGGCTGGCTTCTTTTTTCGCGGGCTTATCTTTTACTATTCTTTACCTTCTTTTTGAAGGCAAAACCGCTAACGGGGAAATGTTTATGATGGTGCCGGCCACCTTGGCCGTTTACCTTCTTTTAGAAGACAAAAAAGCTAAAAATTTCCGGAAAAGCTGTCTAATAGGCTGTTTGTTCGCTATCGGGTTTCTATTTAAAATTCCGCTTGCTTTTGATTTTGCCGGCATTATCTTCGCTTATTATTTCCTGCCGCTGAAAAAAATATCATTGGGAAATCTCAGAAAAGTTTTTGGTAACAGACAATTAATTGGCAATCTTTTAGGCTTTTCAATGCCGATTTTAGCCAGTATTGTTTATTACGCCGCCAAAGGCGCTTTTACTCCTTACGTCCGTTCCGCTCTTTTGCAAAACATCGGCTATCTTTCTTCCTGGCAGGGAAGCGGCTCCGATTTAATAATCAAATTCGGGCTGACGGCGGCCATTGCCTTAATTATCTTGGTTCTAAGAAAATCTATCTCTAAAAATTTTGCTTTTTTCGGTCTCTGGTTTGTCTTTGCTCTGTTCGGCGCCTTGCTTTCCGGCCGGCCCTATCCCCATTATTTGATCGAAACAGTGCCAAGCTTGTCGATTCTGATTGCTCTGGCCTGGTCCGAGAAAAAATTTAAAAACATCGCTATCACAACCGCCGCTTTCGGTCTGCTTTTGACCGGATATTCCTATTACCGATTCTGGTATTATCCGATTTTGCCCTACTACAAAAACTTTTTCCTTTTTGTCAGCGGCAGGATTAGTCAAAAACAATATCTCAGTTTTTGGGGAGAAAAAACGGCCAATGATTACCGCTTGGCCCGGCTGATTAAAGAGCATACTTTACCAACAGAGCCTGTTTTTATCTGGGGAGACGGAGCCTGCGCTTACGCCATTGCCGACCGGCTGCCAACAGGCAAATATACCGTCAATTACCATATTTTCGACTTTAACGGCTTTGAAGAAACATTAAACTCAATCAAAGATAAAAAACCAAAAGTAATCGTAAAGCTCAACGGCGAAAAAACGGTCTGGCCGGAATTGAATCAGTTACTATTCAAAGACTACCGGCTTTTTCTCTATCCCGAAATCTCCGACCGGGTCTTTCTGCTCAAACGAAATTGAGGCAATTGAATACCTTAAATAAGCCTTAGATGATAAAATAGCTTCGATGGAACGAGTTTGGAATAGCCGCCGGTTTTATCGGTTTCTGGAAATGATTCCCGGGTTGCTTTCCTGGAATGTGATTCTTTTCCTTGTCTGGGGATCGCTGCTGATACCCAGGGTAGTTGCCTATTTCGTGATCGCCTTCCTGATCTTTTGGCTTTATCAGTCTTTCAAATCCGCTATCCTCAGTATTCAAGGATTCTGGCAAATAAAAAAAGCTCAGAAAATCAACTGGCGCCAAAGGTATCTTTCCGAAAAGAAAGACCAAAAAGGCTGGCTCAGCTGGAAAAAAATAAAACACATTATCATTATCCCCACCTACAAGGAGCCTCTCAGCGTTTTATCTAAAAATTTAGATTGTCTATCCGGACAAAAAGGCGTTAGTTTTGAAAAACTAACCGTAGTTTTGGCCATGGAAAAAAGAGACCCGAATTGCCGATTAATCGCGGAAGAGGTTGTTGAAAAGTATCAAAACCGTTTCGGCAGGCTGGTGGTCACTTATCACCCTCCGGATATCACCGGAGAGATAAAAGGCAAGGCTTCAAATGAAGCTTGGGCTGCCAAAGAAATCAAAAAGATCTTGATCGACCGGGAGGGGGGCGACATAAATTATTTCACTATCACCAGTTCCGATGCCGACACTTGCTTTCACCCCAAACACTTTTCCGCTCTCAGCTATTACTTCGCCAAAAACAGAAAAAGATACCTTAGATTCTGGCAATCGCCGATCCTTTTTTACAACAACCTTGACCGGGTTCCGGCGCCGGTAAGAATTGTCAGCATTATCGGTAATATTATTCACATCGGCCAACTTAAAGACCCAAGCGGGCTCCTTTTTAACCAATCATCTTACTCGCTTTCACTTAAGCTATTAGATGAGGCCGGCTACTGGGATACCGACATCATACCCGAAGATTGGCATTTATTTTTACAAGCCTTTTTTGCTAAGGAAGGCAAGGTTGGGGTAGTGCCCATTTTTCTGCCTACCAATATGGATGCGCCGGAGGGGAAAACTCCGTTTGAAGCGATCAAAAACCGATACCTTCAATGCCAGCGCCACGCCTGGGGAGCGACCGACATTCCTTACACCATCATCCAGGCTAAAAAACACCCCGAGATACCGTTGGTTTTAAGACTGCTTAGGATTTATAAACTGCTTGAAGCTCATTTTATCTGGTCAACCAACTGGTTTATCCTATCCCTCGGAGCCTCCTTGCCGCCAATATTAAACCCCAAGTTTTTCCAAACTTCTTTCGGCTACAATCTGCCTAAGTTTTCACAAACGATTTTGACCGTCTGCCTGCTGGCTTTATTGGTAATCATAGTTTTGGATTGGAAACTGGACCCTAAAAAAAACAAAGGTCTTTCTTTTTTCAAAAAAATTATTTATCTGATCCAATGGTTTCTGATGCCGGTGGCGACCTTATTTATGTCTGTCTTGCCGGGACTGCACGCGCAAACCAAACTTCTTTTCGGAAAACGCTTAGAATACTTAGTTACTAAAAAATATTAATCCGGTAAAAACAAAATCATGGAAAAAACATCACTGGCAAAAACCTTACGGTACGGACTGCTTTCCTCTTTGGCAAATTTAGGCAGTCTCTGGATAGTAAAAACTATCCGTCACTCGATCGAAACCTGTTTAGTGCTGATAATTCTTCAGATCGGCGCAATTTGGCTTTCCTACCCAAATCTGCCAAGCGAGGTGCCTCTTTACTACAGTCTGCCTTGGGGCAGAGCCCAATTGGTTCCATCTTCGTCACTCTTTTATCTGCCCGGTTTATCGTTAGCGGTTCTGACCATCAACATAATTTTGGCCCTGCCTTTTATTAAATCGGAAAAGTTTTTAAGCATTTGCCTCCTTTGGACCAGCGGTTTATTTTCTCTTTTTTGTTTGATTACCTTGGCCAAAATTATTATTTTAATCAGCTAAAAATGCTTTCATTGCTAATTTTCCCCTGTCTGACTTCATTATTTCTCTCTTTGGTTATCACTCCGGTTGTGATCGCTGTTTTTAAAAAGAAAGGCTGGGTCGACAAATCAAAAAACAAAGAGCACCCAAAACACATCCACACTAAACCGGTGCCAAGAGGCGGCGGAATCAGCATCTTTCTGGCCGTGTTGGTAACCGCGCTTATTTTTTTAACTCCGGATAAACATCTTAAGGCGATTTTTTTTGCCGCGTCAATCACTTTACTGGTCGGGGTAGTTGATGACTTATTTAATATCAACCCTTATTTAAGAATTTTAACCAATTCAATCGCCGCCCTGATCATTATCAACTCCGGAATAAAAGTAGATTATCTAACCAATCCGTTCGGCGGCATTTTAGATTTAAAAAAATATTTAGGTCCGTTTTTCCTGCCGGATATTATTACTTTAGTCTGGATTCTCTGGTGCATTAACGTAGTTGGCTGGTCTGCCGGAGTAGACGGGCAACTGCCCGGTTTTGTTTCGATCACCGGCTTTGTTATCGGCCTGCTTAGCCTGCGCTTTTCACAGGATATTACCCAGTGGCCGGTGATTGTTTTAGCCGGAGCAGTCAGCGGGGCTTATTTAGGGTTTCTGCCTTTTAATTTTCACCCTCAAAAAATCATGCCCGGCTACAGCGGTAAAAGTTTGGCCGGGCTCTTAATTGCAATTTTAGCGATACTTTCCGGAGCCAAGCTTGCCACGGTAATCCTAACTTTGGGAATACCGATGTTGGACGGTCTTTGGGCGATTATCAGAAGAACAACCCGGGGCAGAATGCCGGTTTGGGGCGACGCGGAGCACCTCCACCATCTTCTTTTAAAAGTCGGGGTTAATAAACCATTAATCGCGATAATCTACTGGCTTTTTTCGGCAACTTTAGGCGCGATAGTGCTTCAACTAAACAGCAAGCAAAAAATCTGGGCTCTGCTTATGGTCGCCACCGGGTTTATCGCCTTAGTGCTTAATTTGAAAAAGCTGATCAGAAAGAAATGTCACTCGAATTTTTCCGCGTAAAGACCGGAGATCCAACCCTCTTTCTTTTCCTGGTAAAGGATTTTATACCAGCCGGACTCCTCGTCTAACAGAGGAAACTTTTCTCCCGGATCAATCTTAGCCGCCTCGGTTGCGTTTATTGACGGTTCCATCCTGACTCGAAGCCAGCCGGTCGGGGTCTCTTTGATTAAAACATAAGGTCTTTCCGGCTCCGACGCCGGTTTTCCTTCTTCGGAAACGGGCCGCTCTTCTTCAGCGGCAATATTTTCGACAAATAAATCCTGGGCCAGTCTGACATCTACCACTAACCGGTAGCCGTTAACCACTTTGCTCAGAACCTCTCTGCTTTTATACCCGGGCAGAGAAATAAGAATCTCATGGCTGCCCTCGCCAACCTCTTCCAAATTCAAAGGGGCGGTACCCCGCATTTGTCCATCGACTGTCACCGAGCAAGAATTAGGAATACAGCCGACCACCAAACCGGCCTTGCTTCTTAAACTGGTTTTTTCCAAATAAAGAACTTCCCCCGACTCTAACTCCGGATTTTGATTGAATTCCCAGTTAACTACTGTCTCCGTAGCCGGATTTAAAACCAATTTTCTCTCCCAGGAAGCGGAAAAAGAGGCTTCCGGAATCAACTTAAAAGAAACCTCTCCCGAAGCGATACTATCGTTCTGGTAAGGAGTTCTGCCCGCCTCGCGTCCGTCAATATAAACTGTTGAGCGGGGAAAAGCGCTTAACTGGACTGCCGCCTTCTTTTTATTGACTCCGCCGGTAAAGATGAAAATTAAAAGACCAACCACCAATACCGCGCCAACCAAGATTAAGGCCCCTTTTTTACTCATTCACCCTGAACTATATCAAATCTAATTTAGGTTTACAAGCTAACTAAGAGCTACCGGAGAATACCTCCTCGCCCGCTGGGCTTGGCAGGTTTTTCGCCGGAAAAACAGTCATCTGGCAAAACCGCCATGTCTAACTGCTCAGGATTATAATCCTCCGGCTTTGCGTCGGAATTCGGAATGACTCCCTCTCTCCGTCATCCTGAATTCCGATGAAGGATCTATCGAGACCCCGTACCAGACGGTACGGGGCGAAACGTAATGGTTAAATGATTAAGTCTCCAGCTATCGTTCTCTTCCAGTAGATTAAAACAGTTTCTGCTGACAGTCTTCTTTAGGCAATTTTAGCTGTTTTTTAATCTTTTGATAAGCAGTCCAGCGGCCCATTTGAGCAAACATGAGCAACTCTGTTTCTGTTTTAGTAACCCAAACTTTTTTCCCGACAAAAGAAATTTCTTTTCGTTGGCCGCCGTCGGCAGTAAAAGGCTGACCCCAAACTCCTTTAGTGTCTTTTATCTGCCAGTCCCCCATCACCTCGACAGAAATACCATTAACTTCAAATTTGCCGAAAAAAGACTTAAACTTAGGTGATTTTTTGTAACTTACTTTTTCTACCAAAAAATCTTTCAATAGCCGGTTGCACTTTAAAGCAGTTTTTTTATTACAAAGGATATCGATGTCATCAACATTCATTTCCAGTCCCTGAAGCACCAAACTTGCAGTGCCGCGAAAAGCGTACTGACACCCTTGAAGTTTTTTCGCCAAAAAAAGAATTGTTTTTTTAAATTGTTTTGGTTTTGTCGGCACAAGATAATTCTAACATTCTTTTTTCTGTCTATTTTTGCCAGTCATTTAGGACAAAACTAAAGTCCATCGCTGCTACTCGGTTATCTGCCAAAGGATCCCAATAGCCGGTCAGTGAAAAAGTTTCCCTTCCAAAATTTTGAAAAATCAACAGAGCATCAAACCGGTCAACCCGGCCATCGCGGTTAACATCTCCCCGCAAATAGAATAATGTCGGTGAAACCACCGCCGTGGTCAATGGGCTATCGGAAACCCGCCACACGGATCCTTCCTTTAAGTCTCCAGTGATGCCATAACCGCTTTCATCCTGAATAATTTCACCTGTTCCACCGCCCTGGTTTAAATGATAAAGCAAAACTGTCTGACTATCTGAGGTGAAAGGCGTTTCAGGCCGCTGAAAATTTTCATTATAACGGACAACGTTTGAAAGACGAAACTCATCAAACCAGCCCTTAAAAGAAGGGTAAGCAGTACCCGCATCATGTTTTTCCGCCCCAAGGACCAAGTATGGATCAGTCTGGGGCCAGTTAGTTAGCCGGCCGGCGCGATAAGAAATATTCCCAACCGGACCTGTACCGCTGGCAGTTAATTGTCCATCAATAAAAATTGCCATCCGGCCATTGTCTGTCCGGCGGGTAACCGCCAAGTGATGCCAGTTTCCGTCCAAAATATTAGTCTGACCACAAATAGTCTGATCCGAAGACTGATCGCCAACCCCAAAACGAACTTTGCCGTTGTGAACAGAAACTCCCCAATCACCATAATCGCCGGCGCCATAAATATCCCGATCAGCAATTATGTTGCCATGAATCCAGTTATAGCCACCGCAATTAGCAGAAGTGCTCTTATTGTCAGCAAGAAAGCCTTTCAACCAAAACTCTACAGTAAAGTCCATGCCAACGTTGACCGGCAAACTTTGACCCTGCTGATCGGTTAAGGGGATTTTGATTCTGTCTTTTTGATTTGTTCCGGTGCCGTTGAAAAAGATAGCATAGTCCAAGCTGTTAGCCCCAACCGGGAAAAAACTAAAATTATTTAAAAACAAAACAGCAGTAAAAAAAATAATTACCGCAATTGTTTTTTTTGAAGCTCGTCTGATCATTTATTTTAAATAATTCTATCACCTCCGAAACAATTTCAAAACATCATAG
>Ga0180009_10001209_pt1 | contig 32188 bp, 20 predicted proteins | sample OS_PC_MetaG_FD_123537 | JGI IMG/M metagenome (GOLD analysis project Ga0180009, IMG submission 123537) | Groundwater microbial communities from the Aspo Hard Rock Laboratory (HRL) deep subsurface site, Sweden - OS_PC_MetaG | ecosystem: Environmental > Aquatic > Deep subsurface > Groundwater...
CAAGTCAGGCTGTCATCTCTGTCGCAGCGGAGAGATCTCGTATTTCAAAGATGTCAGCCTGGCAAATTGACGCAAGATCCCTCGGCTCGCTACGCTCGCTCGGGATGACAGCCCTGGGTTTTGTTCTGCCAGATAATGTCTGACTGTCATCTCGACCGCAGTGGAGAGATCTCGTAATCAAGCATAGGCTGTCATCTCGACCGCGGTGGAGAGATCTCGTAATCAAGTCAGGCTGTCATCTCGACCGCAGCGGAGAGATCTTGCTCAATCAAGATGAAATGCGCAGCATCGCCGCACCAGCCTGGCCCAACATGGCACTGATCCCGGCCAGAGATCATGTAAAATAGTGCCTGACCCGCAAGGCCATGCAATCACCGTGATCAAAACCCGTTTCGCCCCCAGTCCCACCGGCTATCTGCACATCGGCGGTGCCCGCACCGCGCTGTTCAGCTGGCTGTTTGCACGTCATCATGGCGGCAGCTTCGTGCTGCGCATCGAAGACACCGACCGCGAGCGCTCCACGCCGGAAGCGGTGGCGGCGATCCTCGATGGCATGAACTGGCTGCAGCTGGACTGGGACGAAGGGCCGCATTTCCAGTCCCAGCGCGATGCCATCTACCAGCAGCAGATCGATAGCATGCTGGCCGACGGCCTGGCCTACCACTGCCACTGCTCGAAGCAGCGGCTGGAATCGCTGCGCGAGACCGCCATGCGTGAAAAGCGCAAGCCGCGTTACGACGGTCATTGTCGCGATCTGGGTCTGCCTGCCGCCACCGGCTCGGTGGTGCGGTTCAAAAATCCGCAGTCCGGCAGCACCGGCTTTCATGATCTCACCCGTGGGCCGATCGAGGTCGACAACGAAGAACTGGATGACTTCATCATCCGCCGCGCCGATGGCGCACCGACCTACAATTTCTGCGTCGTCATCGACGACATTGACATGCAGATCAGCCACGTCATCCGTGGCGACGACCACATCAACAACACGCCACGCCAGATCAACCTGTACCGCGCGCTGGGGCAGGAGCCACCCAAGTTCGGTCATGTGCCGATGATCCTCGGCGAAGACGGTGCGCCGCTGTCCAAGCGCCATGGTGCGGTCAGCGTGATCGAGTTCCGCAATCAGGGCTACCTGCGTGAGGCCGTGCTCAATCAGCTGGTGCGGCTGGGCTGGTCACATGGCGATCGCGAGCTGTTTGCGGTCGAGGACATGATCCGGCTGTTTGATCTGCAAGACGTCAACCGCAAGGCGTCGGTGTTCGACATGCAGCGGCTGAACTGGCTCAACGAGCATTACCTGCGGCAGTTGCCACTGGCAACCATCAGCGAACAGCTGCAATGGCACTGGCAGCAGGCCGGCATCGACCTTGCCAGCGGCCCGCCGGAACACGATGTCATCGAAGTGCAGCGCGAACGCGTCAGCACGCTCAGCGATCTGGTCGCGCAAAGCCATGCCTACTATATGGATTTTGATAACTACCATCCCGAGCACGCCAAAAAACATCTGCGACTGGTCGCGGTGCCGGTGCTGGAAGCGCTGCTGGCGCTGCTGCAGGCGCTGCCGGACTGGCACGAGCAGGCACTGCATGACGTCATCGAACAGGTCATGGCGCAGATGGAACTTGGCATGGGCAAGGTGGCACAGCCACTGCGCGTGGCGCTGGTCGGCAGCTCGGTGTCGCCGTCCATCGACAAGACACTACTGCTGGTGGGGCGCGAACGCAGCCTGCAACGCATCAGCACGGCGATCGACTGGATCAAAACCCACCGCGCCGTGACCTGAGCACGGCCGGATTTGCTAGACTGTGACAATGAGTTCAGCCGCCAGCATCAGCACCGTTCAGCAAATGTGCGAACAGCAAGGACTGCGGCTGACCAAAACCCGTCGCCAGGTGCTGGAACTGATCATCGCCGCCGACGGCCCGGTGAAGGCCTATGAACTGCTCGATCAGTTGAAACGGCATGATGGCAACAACCGCACCACTGCGCCACCAACCATCTACCGCGCGCTGGACTTCCTGCTGCAGAACCACTTCATCCACAAGCTGGAATCAATCAACGCCTACGTGTTCTGCGCCCATCCGGAACACCGCCACAACGGCCAGTTTCTCATCTGCGAGAACTGTGACCGCGTCATCGAACTGCACGGTGCCGGCCTGTCACGCGACGTCGCCGCCCTGGCCAGCAGCAAACACTTCCAGGCCAAACGCCAGGTGGTCGAAGTCTACGGCACCTGCGAGCATTGCCAGCATTGAATTGACACAGGTCACCTGAGGCTTGCTCTGCCAGATGAAGTCAGGCTGTCATCTGGACCGCATTGGAGAGATTTCGTACTTCAAAGGTAGCAGTGTGGCAAATTGACGAAAGAACCCTCTACTCGCTTTGCTCGCTCGGGATGACTGCGCTTAATGTCAATTCGCTTCAAGCATTGCCAACGGGCACGCTGGCGCTCCTGGGCTTTGTTTTGCTGTGCCCCCACCCCGACCCTCCCCCGCTGTGCAGGGGAGGGGTTGGGCTGTGTTTGGCGTCCGTGTTGGTCGGGAGAGATTGGTGTTGCTGGGTTTTTTGAAGTGAGATCCCTCCGCTCGCTGCGCTCGGTCGGGATGACAGCCCAGATTATTGCTCTGCCGGGTGAAGTTAGTCTGTCATCTCGGCCGCAGTGGAGAGATCTCGCGATCAAGTTAGGTTGTCATCTCGACCGCAGTGGAGAGATCTCGTGCTGCTATGGTGGCAGTGTGGCCAGTTGATGAAAGATCCCTCCGCTCACAGCGCTCTGTCGGGATGACAGCCAAGGGTTTTGTTCTGCCAGATGAAGTCTGGCTGTCATCCTATGCTTGTTAAACCTGCCTGGAGTAAGGAAACTGACAGGCAGGCAGGATGTCTTGTCCCAGGCTGAATTCTGCAGCTGCCAAGCCCAGGCTGTAGCGATTACAACTCGGTCTATGGCGAGCGCAGCTAAGGCTATTGCGACAGCACCTGCTGCCGGCGGCGTCGGCGGCGGTCCAGGTCCATTTTGATGCCCACGCCGAGCATCATGATCATGCTCAGCACAACGACGCTGGCCTGGATCAGGTTCTGGGTGTTGCGGCCGACGCCGGTCATGCGCAAAAAATTGAATTTGTGCAGCAGGCTGAAGCTGAGCTGTTCGGGTTTGCGGTTGTGCTGGAAGGTGTCCACCAGCGCACCGGAGGCGGTGTCGATGAACAGCGTTTTGTTGTGTGGTGCGGCATAGTCGATGCGCCACACCGGCAGGCGTTTGTTGCGGAAATCGTAGTTCATGCCGAAGCGGGTGATCAGTTGCATGTCATTGATGGCGGCACGGTCGAGTCCACTGTGGCGTTCGGCATACTGCATGGCCAGTTCGCGATCACCGGGTGCCCACACTTCACCGCTGCGTGCACTCATGTACACTGCCGGTCCGGTCGGGTTGACGCCTTCGAAGCGGGCATTGCGTATGGCCTGTTCGCTGCGCGGTCCATTGCGCTGATCGGCCTTCAGGCCCAACCGATACAGCGGCTCGCCAGCGCTGCTGGTGACCAGTGACACGGCGTTGACGTCCAGTCCCTGGCTGATCTGCTGCCACTGTTCATGCATCGGAAAGTCCATGCTTGCCAGCGCCATCGGCTGCGGCAGCTGCAGGATGCGTTGCGGTTCGTTGCCGCTTTGCACCAGCAGATGAAACAGACCGCTGAAGCTCATGCCGATCAGCGGTAGCACCAGTACCCAGGCGGCCATGCGGTGCCAGCCGCGCAGCCCTTTGGCGCGTTGCTGACGGCGGATTTTCACCAGCATGATGACGCCACTCAAGGCCAATGCCAGCAGCGAGCCGATAAGCACGGTGACGATCAACACGCGCAGCCATTCCGCCTGGCTTGGCATCCAGTCCCAGGTGTGCAGCCAGCCGAAGCCGCTTTGCACCAGGTTTTTGAAATCGTTGCTGACGCTGGCGGCACTGCCGGTTTCGGTGTGCACGTAAATGTTCAGATGATCATCGGTGGCAAAGCTGATTTTCCACACCGGCAGCAGGCGGTTGACCCAGGGGTAGTCGGCGCTGAATTCGGTGACGAATTCAGTGCTGCTGACGGCGGCCTCGGTGGCCAGGTAGTGGCGGGCCAGAAAAATGGCCTGCTGGGCGTCGTGATCGGGCAGTTCTGCACCGCGCTGCAGGTCGAAGTAGCGCCGTGGCTGCTCGCTGTCGACGGTGACCTGCAACAGCGCGCCGCTGGCACCGGCCACCACCTTGATCAGGGCCGCCTCGGCAATGCCATGCTGCTGCAGAATCTGCTGCACCGGGGTGGTGTCCTGCAATTGCAGCGGTTGGCTGGGCGGAAAGAACACCGCCTGTTGCGGACCAAACGTGACCATGGTGATGTGCAGCAGGCCGGAGGTGCCCCAGATCAACAGGGCGGCGGCACCGAACCAGGCCAGAGTCTGGTGAATGCGAATGGCCAATTTGCGCACATCCCATGCGCTTTGGCTGCGGGCTTTGCTGAGGGTGTCGGCGGTGCTGGTGACCATGCTAGTGCTCCCGATTCAGAATCAGCTCAGAATCTCAGGTTGATGCCGCCAAACACGCCGGCACCCTGGCCGGGGGTGAACAGCCGCGACTGTTCTTCGGTCTGGTTGGCGTTGGTGGTGACATTGGAAATGTAGCGCTTGTCGAACAGGTTCTCGATGGACAGATACAGGCTGACGTTGCTGCTCAGCTCCAGCCCGGCATTGACCCCGAACAGGGCATAGCCCGGTACCTGCACGGTGTTGGCGAAGTCGGCGAAGGGGCCGTCCGGCACCCAGCGCACGTTCACCGCCAGATACCAGGCGTTGACGTGATCAAAACGCAGCTCGGAGATGTACAGGTGCTCGGGCACACCGGCGAGGCGGTTGTCGCCGAAGCCGGGATCGTTGTCAAACTGGAAATCGTTGTAGGTGTAGACCTGGCGCAGCACCAGTTCGTGGCCGGCCGAGAGCATGCTGTCGGCAAACAGCGGCACATCCAGCCCCAGTTCGATGCCCTGATGAATGGTGTTGTTGGCGTTCTCGGTGAACGAGACAAAGCCGAACGCGCCGGGAGCACCAAACTTGAGCAACTCGCCGTCGATCCAGCTGCGATACAGCGACACATCCCAGGCGATACCGTTGCGTTCGCCGCGCGAACCCAACTCGGCGGTCCAGGCGGTCTGCACGCCCAGCGGGGTGAAGTCCAGCGCGCCACCCGAGGTCAGATCGGCGATGCTGGGCGGTTCTGCCGAACGGCTGATGTTGGCGTACAGCTGCACCATGGGGTCGAGCTGATAAAGCACGCCCAGGCGCGGGTTCCACTGCTGGTAATCCAGTCGCCCGGTGACATCGTTGACGCGTGCCTGGTTGTCGCGCTTGGCGTAGAAATGCTGCACGCCGGTGAGCAGGGTGGTGCGCTCACCCAGCTTCCAGCCCAGCTGGCCATAGCTGACCACCTGTTCGGCGTCCTGGTCGCTGCGCGCGCTCAGCTCTCCGCGCTGGCCAAAATCGTTGGCCCAGCGACGGGCGTCGTTGCTGCCCTTGTTGGCCTGCACGCCAAACAGCCACTCGAACGGCAGCTCACCCAGGCTGCTGTCACCACTGAGCTGGGTGAACAGGCCGAATTCGTGCTCGTCCTGATCGATGATGCCGGCAAAGCGGGTGATGGCGTGATCCAGATTGCGGTAGCTGTACCAGAAGCCGGCTTCCAGGCGGTAGCCGCTGCCGCTGTAAACGGTGCGGTTGGCAAAGCGCAGCACATCCAGGTTGCGGTCCCAGTCGTCTGCAATCGGGCCGGGATCGAGCACAGTGACCGGGCCGCCGGGGAAAAACGGTCCGATGGTGACCGGTGGCGACACCGCTTTCGGTGTGGCCAGCGCATCTTCCAGCGACAGCGCGCCGGCCAGCTCGAAATTGTCGCTCAGCGTGGTCAGATAGAATCGTGTTTCCAGCTTCGGCGACAACTGCCAGCCGGCATTGCTGAACAGATAGCCGCTTTTGACATCGCTGTGATCGCGGAAACCGTCGCTGCGCAGACCGGTGGCGGTGATGTAGAAATCGCTGTCTTCATCGCTTTCGGCATAACTTGAGTTGACCCGCAGCGAGCCGAACGAGCCGCCCTCGATGCGCCCAAACCAGGTCTGTCCTGCGGTGCGCCCGGTGGGTGTGACCACGTTCACCGCACCGCCCAGCGAGGCGGCACCGTAACGCAGGCCGTTGGCACCCTTGTACACTTCCAGGTAGCGGATCGACAGCGGATCGATCTCCTGAAACTCGGTGGAGCCGCTGGCGCGTGTGATCGGCACGCCGTCGCGCAACAGCGTCAGACCGCGTCGCTCGAACGATTGCCCCAGACCGGACCCGCGAATGGAGATGCGGTTTTCGCGTTGCGCCGAGGTGTCGGCAAACACCCCGGGGGTGAACACCAGGGTGTCGCCCAGACTCTGTGCAAACTCATCAAGAAAATACTCGGCTTCGACAAAACCGATGCCGCCAGCGATCTTGCGCAGGGCTTCGCGGGCTTCTTCCGGCGTCGGCGAGGTCTCGGTGCCTTCCTCGAAATCGCCCTCGACCATGATGTTGTCCAGCTTGATCGCGGTTTTCTGACCCAGCCCCTGGGCCTTGGCAAGGCTGGGGGCAAGGCTGGTGACACACAGACAGCCAAGCAGCAGCCACAGCACAGACAGGGAGAGCCGGAAGTTATATAAGGATTTCATGATGTTAATGATTTATTGTTATTGTTGGTGGCGGGCAGTATAGCCAGCCGCGCCGGCGTGACAATGCGACAGATTGTCGCACCCGCGCCGCAGCAATCTGGCTTATGCTGTGTGTGGCCAGCCGCTTTGCCGGTGGCATGCACAAACCCAGTCTGCAAACAGCAACAACAATCATCGCAGGACAGACCAATGCCGGAGACCATGCCAAGATCGATATTGCGGGACAACCTGTCGCGCCTGGTCAGTCTGCGCTGGTTCATCATCGGTGGTTGCGGCATGCTGCTGGCGCTGACTGCTGCCGGCATTTATCTGCTGCAGTGGTCTGTGGCAGCCGCCGTGCTGTTGCTGCTGTATGCACTGGGCAATGGCTGGGTGCGTTGGTACTCACGCCGCAGCAGCGAGGTCACCGAGGCGTTTTTCCGTGCCAATCTGGTGCTGGATCTGCTGGTGTTTTTTGTTTTCATGAGCCTAACCGGCGGTGCCGCCAATCCGTTCACGCTGCTGTTTCTGGTGCCGGTGATCATCGCCGCCGCCACCCTGCAGAACCGCTCCATCTGGCCCATCACACTGCTTGCGGTGAGTGTCTACAGCCTGCTGCTGTGGCGTGGCGACACCAGCATGCACCAGCATGCGGCCCAGGAAAGCATGTTTGATCTGCACCTCATCGGCATGTGGCTGGGGCTGGTCGGGGTGGCCGGACTGGTGGCGTATTTTGCCGCCTACATGGGCCGCGCGTTGTTGCAGCGCGAGCGCGAACTGGCGCTGGCGCGGGAAAAATCCCTGCGTGATGAGCGCGTGGTGGCGCTGGGCACACTGGCTGCCGGCACCGCCCATCAACTGGGCACACCGCTGGGCACCATGGCCATTGTGCTTGGCGAGCTGCGTGCCGACAGCTCGCAGTTGCCGGCGTCACTGCAGGATTCGCTGCAGTTGCTGCAGCAGCAGGTGCAGCGCTGCAAGCAGGCATTGGCGACCCTGGGCGTGCATGGTGAGGCGGTGACCGGGCAGGGTGGCCATGCCATTCGATTTGATGCGTTGCCGGCACTGCTGCAGCAGCGCTTTGCCGAACAGCACCCACTGGCGCAATTGCACAGCCGCTGGCTTGGTCCGCCGGAGGCGGGACGCATGCTCGCCGACACTGCCATTCTGCAGGCGCTGGAAAACCTGCTTGCCAATGCCGCCGATGCCGCCCCGGATCCGGTACAGCTGACCGCCTGCATGGACGGCGATGCATTGCTGGTGGAAATTGTTGACCAGGGCGAAGGCCCCAACGACAGCATCCGCGAACGTCTCGGCAAACAACCGGTGAGCAGCAAGAATGGCGCTGGTCTGGGCATCGGCCTGATGCTGGCCCACGCGGTGATCGAGCGCCTTGGCGGCAGCATCCGTATGCAGCGTTCCGGCAGCGGTACGCTGGTCAGTGTGTGCATCCCGGCGGCAGCGGTGCGCATTGATGATGTCACGGCACCCCGGGTAAACCATGACTGATGCCATCAAACTGCTGCTGGTCGATGACGATGCCACATTTTTGCGCGTGCTCGATGGCGCCATGCAGCGACGTGGCTGCATCACTTGCTGTGCCACCGACACCGCCACGGCGCTGGCACTGGCCAGCGAGCAGCTGCCGCAGCGCGCCGTGCTGGATCTGAATCTGGAAGGTGAGTCGGGTCTGCAATTGATTGAGCCGCTGCTGGCGATCCGGCCCGATATGCAGATTGTCGTGCTGACCGGCTATGCCAGCATCGCCACGGCGGTGGAGGCGATCAAGCTGGGCGCGGTGCAGTATCTGACCAAACCGGCCGATGCCGAACAGATCAGTCAGGCCTTTGCCCAACTCAACGGCAATGCACAAACCCCGTTACCGGAAAACCCGATGAGCGTGCGGCGCATGGAATGGGAGCATGTGCAGCGGGTGCTGGCCGAGTGCGACGGCAACATCTCGGCGGCAGCGCGCAAGCTGAACATGCACCGGCGCACGCTGCAGCGCAAGCTGCGCAAGTATCCGGTAAAAAGCTGAGCTGGGTATTGTCCAGATCCGGGCTGCCGGCCACAACCGGAATGCCGCAGCCGGTGGCGGCGATGAGCTGGATAAATGACCCAGATCAAGTGCCAGCGATACAACTTTGTTAGCATGCCTGCCTGAACCTTACCCGGCAATCGTTCACTTCAGGAGGGTTTGATGCTCATCCCTGTCCACCGACAAAAACACCGCCATAACCGCACCATGCGGCGTGGTCTGCTGGCCATGCTGCTGCTGGTAGGCTGTGCAACCGTGCTGGCGCAGACCGGGGCGGACAAGGACGACGCCGACCCTGCTGCGGAAGCATCTCTGGCGCTGGACGATCTGGTGGTGGTGGGCAGCAAGACCGAGCGACCACTCTACACCGTCGCCGCTCAGGTCACCGTGATCGACCGCGAGCGCATGGATCGAGAACTGGTCAGCCGTTTCACCGACATCGCCCGCTATGAGCCGGCGCTGGAAGTGGATTTTGACAACGCCCGCTTTGCCGGCACCGGCATCAGCATTCGCGGCATCGGTGGCAACCGCGTTGCCTATGAGTTGGACGGCGTGCCACTGCCACAGCAGTTTGATGTCGGCAACTTTGCCAACGCCGCGCGCACCAGCATCGATCCGGAAATCATTCAGCGGGTGGAAATCCTGCGTGGTCCGGCCTCGGCCCTGTATGGCTCGGATGCCATCGGTGGTGCCGTGGTGGTGACCACGATGGACGCAGACGATCTGCTGGATCCCGGTGAAAGCACGGCGGTGAGTTCACGGCTGGGCTATTTCGGTGTCGATGCAAGCTGGTTGGCCAGCGCTGCACTGGCCTACGCGCACAAGCGTGATGGTCTGTTGCTGTCAGCCAGTGTGCGCGATGGCAATCAAGCGGATAACCAGGCGCGGATTGTGCCCTCGGATCTGATCGATTACACGCAATATCAATGGTTTGGCAAATGGACCCGGCGCATGGATCATGGCGGTGAACTGCGCCTCAGCGTCGATTATTTCCGCCGCGATACCGACGCCGATCTGCAGGCGGTGCTGGGGTTTGCCCGCTTTCGCAACACCACCGAGATTCTCGGCGATGATCGCCAGCGACGCGACCGCATCACCGTGAATTACCAGCTGCCACCGCTGGACTGGCTGCCACGCAGCAGTCTGATGTGGTATCGCCAGGTCAGCGACACGGTGCAGCGCAGCGATGAGCAGCGCTTTGTCAGCGGCACCGGGCTTTTGCTGCAGCGGGACTTTTTCCTGCGCGAGTCAGCCTATGGCGGCGAGCTGAAGGGCCAGCTGGATTTCACCACCGGAGGGCTGCGCCACCTGCTGGTGGCCGGTGCGGAGTGGGATCACCTGAGTCTGGTGCAAAGTCGCGATGGCAGCCAGCTTGATCTGAGCAGCGGCGTCAGCAGCAATGTGGTGCTCGGCGAGACCTTTCCGCTGCGGGATTTTCCGCGCAGTAGCATTGACGAGGTCGGCGTGTATCTGCAGGATGAGTTGAGCATCGGCGAGCTGACGCTGACACCGGCGCTGCGTTTTGATCACTACAATCTGTCCGCCCGCACCGATGCGCTGTTTACCGATCCGCAGCGGCTGACCAGCCTGAGCACCGACGAGCTCACGCTGCGGTTGGGGGCGAGCTGGCGTGTGCATCGCCGGCTCAGCGTCTACGCCCAGTTTGCCGAAGGCTTTCGCGCCCCACCGGCGGAAGACATCAACCTGTTCCTGGACATTCCGCAGTTCAATCTGCAGGCCATTCCCAATCCGGCGCTGCGGCCCGAACGCTCGGACAATTTCGAGACCGGTTTGCGCTGGTTCGGGCCAGACAGCAGCATCGAGGCGGCATTTTATTATGCTGATTTTGATGATTTCATCGAAAGCCGGGTGGCGCTGGGACCGGATCCGGACAGCGGCGTGCTGCTGTTTCAGTCGCGCAACCTGGCCCGAGCCAGCATTTATGGTGCCGAGGCCACGCTGCGGCAATCGCTGGGCGTGCTGGGAGAGGCGCTGCAGCCGTGGTCGCTGCAGGCCGGGCTGCACTGGGCCAGGGGGGAGAACGATGTCACCGGTCAGCCGCTGAACACGGTCAATCCGTGGACACTGGTGCTGGCGCTGAACTGGACACCGCGTGCGGACATCTCTGCCGATCTACGCTTGCGTCACATCGCCCGCCAGGATCGCACCGATTTTACTGACAGCACGTTTTTTGTGCCGCCCTCGGCCACCATCCTGGATCTCACCGCGCAGTGGCAGCCGCGCGAGTGGATGCAATGGCAGCTGGGTCTGTTCAACCTCACCGACCAGCGCTACTGGCGTTTTCCCGACGTGCGCCGCTTCGCCCCGGGAGATCCCAACATCGATGTGCTCAGTCAGCCGGGCATCCATGCCAGCCTGGCGCTGCGTTTGAGTTTTTGACAGCAGGGTGTTACGGTCGGATGCGTGACTTGTAGAAAACTTGACCCAGATCAAGTTGTCGGCTAATCAGTACAATTAGAGTACTGTTTAGACATCAACCCAACACAGGAGTCGAGTCATGAACAGTTGTCGCCATCCATCATTGCATGGTCATATTGATCCCCAGCTGCAATGCCAAGCGCTGTTCAGGCAGCCGGCAGCCTGGCTGTTATACAGTCTTGTTCTGTTGTTCTGCATCACCTCATCTACACCAGGTCTAGCCCAGAACAGCCCCACAAATGACTCCGCCCTGCAGCAACATGCCGCAGAAATGAAGTCCGGTGCCACCGATGTGGCCGCACTGGTGGCACAGGGTGAGCAGGTCTATGGCCGCGTCTGCGCCGCCTGCCATCAGCCCAACGGGCAGGGCCTGTCCGGAGCCTTTCCTCCGGTCGCCGATTCCGACTATCTGCAGGCCGATCCGCTGCGCGCGGTGGATCATGTGCTGCATGGACTGTCCGGCAAGATCGAGGTCAATGGCAAGACCTACAACGCGGTGATGCCGCCGATGGCATACCTCAGTGATGAAGACATTGCTGCAGTCATGACCTATGTGCTGCAAAGCTGGAATGATGGTGGTGACATTCAGCCGACTCAGGTCGCAGCGATTCGCGATGGTGCCGATGCCAAGGTCTCTGAACCGGCCTCGCATCCTGGTGCCGAGCCGGGCAATTTGGCCTATCAGGGGGCACCGTCGGGCATTGATCCAGATGCTGCCAAGGACATGATCACTTCGGAAGGCCCGCCCATGACCAGCGATGAGTTCGCCTTCGCCAAGAAAACCTTCTTCGAACGCTGTGCCGGCTGTCACGGTGTGCTGCGCAAAGGCGCCACCGGCAAACCGCTGACCACCGACATCACGCGTGAAAAAGGCACCGCCTATCTGGAATCGCTGATCAATTACGGCTCGCCTGCCGGTATGCCCAATTGGGGCACCTCCGGCGATCTGACCGCCGAGCAGGTCAACATCATGGCGCGTTACCTGCAGCATGAGCCGCCCGAGCCTCCGGAATGGGGCATGGCGGAGATGCGTGACAGCTGGAAGATCATGGTGCCGCCGGAAGACCGGCCCAGCGCCCCGCAGCACGATCGCAACATTGACAATTTCTTTGCCGTGACCCTGCGCGATGCCGGTCAGGTGGCGATGATTGATGGCGACAGCAAGGAGATCATCACGCTGCTCAACACCGGTTACGCCGTGCACATCTCGCGGCCATCGGCGTCCACCCGTTATGTGTTTACCATCGGTCGCGATGCCAAGATCGATATGATCGACCTGTGGATGGATCCACCGGCGATTGTGGCTGAAATCAAAATCGGGCTGGAAGCACGCTCGGTGGAAACCTCCAAGTACAAGGGCTATGAGGACCAATACGCCATTGCCGGTGCCTACTGGCCGCCGCAGTACGTGATCATGGACGGCAAAACACTGGAGCCCAAACAGATCGTTTCCACCCGCGGCATGACCGTGGACACCCAGGAGTTCCACCCGGAACCGCGCGTGGCCGCCATTGTTGCCTCGCACGAGCATCCCGAGTTCATCGTCAACGTCAAGGAAACCGGCAAGATTCTGCTGGTCAACTACGAGGACATCGACAATCTCACAGTCACCACCATCGGTGCCGCACGCTTTCTGCATGATGGCGGTTGGGACGTGACCGGTCGCTATTTCCTTACCGCTGCCAACCAGTCCGACAAGATTGCCGTGGTCGATTCCCGTGACCGCGAACTGGAAGCCCTGATTGATGCCACCAAGATTCCGCATCCGGGTCGTGGTGCCAACTTTGTGGATCCCGAGTTCGGCCCGGTCTGGGTCACCAGTGCACTGGGCAGCGATGAAATCACCTTCATCGGCACCGATCCCGAAGGTCATCCCGAACAGGCCTGGAAAGTGGTGCGTGTGCTGCATGGCCAGGGTGGCGGTTCGCTGTTTGTGAAGACCCATCACAAGTCCAGCAATCTTTGGGTGGACACCCCGCTGCACCCGGATGAGAGCATCTCCCAGAGTGTGGCGGTGTATGACATCAATAATCTGGACGCAGGCTTTGAGGTGCTGCCGATTGCCGAGTGGGCCAATCTGGGTGAGGGCGCAAAACGTGTCGTGCACCCGGAATACAACCAGGCCGGCGATGAAGTGTGGTTCTCGGTCTGGAATGGCAAGGACCAGCGTTCGGCCATCGTCATCGTCGACGACAAGACGCGCAAGCTGAAACACGTGATCGACGATCCCCGCATCGTCACCCCTACCGGCAAGTTCAACGTCTACAACACCGTCCACGACGTTTACTGAGCTGCCGGGAGCGAGACCATGAAAACAGCAATGACCATGCTGTTCCTCAGTGGGCTGCTGAGCTTCGGCAGCCCGTTGCGGGCACAGTCAGACACCACCGCAACAGCGCAGACAGCGGACACTTTTGCTGAGGCATTCAGTGCTGGTGACGTCGGTTTGGGATTTCGCAGTCGCTATGAGTTTGTTGACGACGACGATTTTGCCCGCAATACCAACGCGCTGACGCTGCGCTCACGGCTAAATTTCAAGACCTTGCCCTGGCAGGGCTGGCAGCTGCTGGTCGAGGCCGACAACGTCACCGATCTTGGGGTGGACAACTTCAACGGCGGCGCCGGCACCACACCGGGCCGGGAACAGTTTCCGGTGGTCGCCGATGCCGGTGACACCCGTCTGAACCAGCTTTGGCTGCAGTATCAGACGGCTTCAGGGCTGCGCCTGCGCGTGGGGCGGCAGCGCATCAAGTTCGACAACGACCGCTTTGTCGGCAACGTCGGCTGGCGGCAGAACGAGCAGACCTACGACGCGGCCGGGCTGGTCTGGGATGGCATTGACGGCTTGCGGCTGGAGTACGATTACGTGCTCGACGTCAATCGCATTTTCGGTGGCGATGTGCCGGCGGCCGATCACGATCATGATACCCATCTGGTCAATGCAGCCTGGCAGCTGACACCGGCGCAGCAGTTGGTGGGCTATCTGTATCACATCGATACCAACGACGCACCGGCGTCTTCCACGCGCACACTGGGGCTGCGCTATCTGGGCAGTTGGGGACTGGATGATCTGGCCATGCCCGGTGATCAGTTGGGCCTCACCGCAGAATATGCCCATCAGATTGATGTCGCCAACAACCCGGTCGATTTTGCCGCCGATTACTGGTATCTGGAGCCGGCCTGGACATTGCATCCGCTGGCCACGTTGCTGGTCGGTACCGAAGTGCTCACCGGCGACACTGGCAGTGGCGGTGCGTTCCGCACTCCGCTGGCGACATTGCACGCCTTCAACGGTTTTGCCGACCTGTTTCTGACCACACCCGACGCCGGTCTGCGTGATCAGTACATCGGCTATGGCGGCAGACACGACCGCTTCGGCTGGCGGGTGACCTGGCATCACTTCGAAGCCCAGACCGGTGGTGCCGATTTTGGTGATGAACTCGATGCCGTGTTCACCGTGCGCTTCAATGAGGACATCAACCTGCTGCTGAAGGCTGCGCTGTTCAACGACGATGCCAAGGTGCCGGCAGCTGGCATGCGTGATGTGACCAAGCTCTGGGCGCAGCTGTCGGCGCAGTTTTAAGCGCTGCATGATGGCAGAAATATCAGTGTTGCAAAAAATTTAATCAATGCGGAATTGCAACAACAAAGTACAACAACCGGAGTAATGCAATGATAGAGAGTCTTAGTCGGAATGCAGCGCGGAATATTTTTTTTGGCGGTTCGCTGTTTTTCTTCGCCATTTTTATCGGCCTCACCGCCCACAGCCATTTTTACATCGTTAACGAGTCCACCGATAAGGAGGGACTGACCGCTTCGGTGGCGCGCGGCAAGCAGGTCTGGGAGGAGCATTCCTGCATCAATTGCCACACCATACTCGGTGAAGGGGCCTATTTCGCGCCGGAACTGGGCAACGTGTGGAAACGCTATGGCGGTGAGCAGAGTCCGGAAGGCGCACGCATGGCGCTGAAGACCTGGATCAGGATGCAGCCCACCGGTATCGAGGGCCGACGGCAGATGCCGGCATTTGACATCAGCGACGAGGATCTGGACGCATTGATCGACTTTCTCGAGTGGACAAGTCGCATTGACACCCAGGGCTGGCCGCCCACGATTGCAGGTTGAATCAGGAGCAGATCATGAAATATGCAAGCCAACGAGTCGCTTATCCGTTTTTTATCGCTGCCATGGCATTGTTCCTGGGTCAGGTGCTGTTTGGTCTGGTTGCGGGGGCGATCTATTTCTGGCCCAATTTCATGGCCGAGATCATGCCCTTCCACATTGTGCGCATGAGCCACACCAATCTTTTGCTGGTGTGGTTGTTGATCGGTTTTTTTGGTGCCACCTATTATTTGCTGCCGGAAGAGGCCGAAACCGAGATTTACAGCCCGAAACTGGCCTATCTCCAATTGGCGATTTTCGTTTTTGCCGGTGCCGCAGCACTGGTCAGCTACCAGTTCGGCATCCACGAGGGGCGCGAGTTTCTGGAACAGCCGACCTGGATCAAGCTGCTGTTGACGATCTCCTTTCTGATGTTTCTGTTCAATGCCAGCATGACGCTGAAAAAAGGCCGGCGCACGGCGATTTCCGTGGTGTTGCTGATGGGGCTGTGGCTGGCAGCGATTTTCTGGCTATTTGCGTTTTACAATCCTTCCAACCTGTCGCTGGACAAAATGTACTGGTGGTATGTGGTGCATTTGTGGGTGGAGGGCGTGTGGGGGCTGATCATGGCATCGCTGCTGGCCTACCTGCTTATCCGCATGACCGGCGTGGACCGCGAGATCATTGAGAAATGGCTGTATGTGATTGTCGGCCTGGTGCTGTTTTCCGGCCTGCTGGGTACCGGACACCACTATTACTGGATCGGCACGCCGGGATACTGGAAGCCGATCGGCAGTTTCTTCTCGGCGCTGGAAGTATTGCCGCTGTTCACCATGGTGATATTTGCCTTTTACATGTTCTGGCGCGGCAGCCGCAATCATCCCAACAAGTCGGCCGTGTTGTGGACATTGGGCTGCACAGTCACGGCATTTTTCGGCGCCGGTGTCTGGGGCTTCATGCACACCCTGTCGGCGGTGAACTATTACAGCCATGGTACGCAGATCACCGCAGCACATGGACACCTGGCATTTTATGGTGCCTACGTCATGCTGAACCTGTCCATCATGGCCTATGCGCTGCCGCAACTGCGCGGCAAACAGCCGTACAACCAGATCCTGAACATGTGGAGTTTCTGGCTGATGACCGGCGGCATGGCGTTCATGACTTTTACCCTGACCTTTGCCGGCATCATCCAGACCCACATGCAGCGGGTCATCGGTGAGCAGTACATGGCCACTCAGGATTATCTGCAGCTGTTTTTCGGCATGCGCCTGGGGGCTGGCGTGGTGGTCTGCATCGGTGCCCTGTTGTACGTGTATGCCATGCTTGGACCGGCGCGGGAACAGTTGCCGGCCGGCCCGGCGCATGTTGCCGTGGGTGCGACGTCATGAACACGGCGCTGCGCCGCTCGCATGCCCGTATGACCGCAGAACAGCTGCCTTACTACCGCGCCACCGGTGGCGAATGCGAGCTGTTTGAGCGCGCCTGGCAGCAGCAGATTCCGCTGCTGCTGAAAGGTCCGACCGGCTGCGGCAAGACGCGCTTTGTCAGCCACATGGCAGCCCGGCTCGGGCTGCCGCTGTTCACCATTGCCTGTCACGATGATCTGACTGCTGCCGATCTGACCGGTCGTCACCTGCTGGTGGACAATGAAACCCGCTGGATGGATGGTCCGCTCACGCGCGCAGTGCGCGAGGGCGGCATCTGCTACCTGGATGAAGTGGTCGAGGCACGCAAGGATGTCACCGTGGTACTGCATCCGCTCACCGATGACCGCCGCATGCTGCCGCTGGAACGCACTGGCGAGTTACTGCAGGCTCCACCGGGCTTCATGCTGGTGGTGTCATACAACCCGGGTTATCAGAACATTCTCAAATCACTGAAGCCGAGCACGCGACAGCGCTTTGCTGCCATTGCTTTCGATTTCCCGGAAACGGCAGTGGAGGTCGAGATTCTGCACACCGAAACCGGACTGGATCAGCATCTGTGTGCCGGCCTGGTCAACCTGGGTCAGCGCATTCGTGCGCTGAAAGGTCAGGATCTGGAAGAGGGGGTGTCCACCAGGCTGCTGGTCTATTGCGCCACGCTGGTGCAGTCCGGCATGCCCATACAGACCGCCGTGCGCCACACCCTGCTGGAGCCGTTGACCGACGATGACGATGTCATGGCGGCCTTGCAGGAACTTGCCATGCATGCGTTCGGTGCTTAGTCGGCCACCCGTTTTTTCGCAGGGTATCGCGGCAATCCACACTGCGTCATGGCGTCGGATGGACGCTGAAACATGACCGCCTGGTATGAATTCGAGGAACTGGTCGGTAAACGCTGGCACCAGTGGGCGGCGTCGGCCAGCAGTTATCGCTGGCATGACGATGCGGTGATCACACTGCAGCAACTGGCACCTGTACTGCAGGTGTATTTTCGTGCGCAGGGCGGTGGCCCGCAAAGTCTCAGCGCGACCACCGCCAGCGACAGTGCACACCGTCTGCGCTGGCGCCAGCGACTGGGCTTCCAGCAGGAATCGATGGCAGAAATCCGTCTGCACGACGAGCAGCTGATTCTGCCGGCCAGCATTGGCTGGTTTCCGCAGAGCAAAGACAATCGCGACCTGTATTTCTGGTTGTGCGCATTCATGTCACGCCTGCAGCCGACACCCCCGCAGCGCGATCGGTTGCGTGCTGATCTGCTCTGGTTGCGGCAGGTGCATGTTGCCAGCAGCGGTTTGCAACAGGACTATCCCGGCCTCGCTGGCATTTACCGAAGACTGTGCCGGCAGTTGCGCGATCTGCGACCGCAGCGACCGCTGCCGCTACAGGAACAGGCCGTGGAACAGGTGATTCTGGCACTGCTGGGTGAAGCCCTGCCGCAGCAGGGGCTGGCAGCAGACCTGCATGGTTTCGTGACTGGTCTGCAAGCGCTACCGGCTGTGCATGCCAGCAATGCCTATCGGCCGCCATTGCCGGTGCCACTGTGGGGACAGTTGCAGGCACCGGCAGCGGGAGACGGGCGTCATGCCGCAGACGGTAATGCTGCGGCACCTGCAGACGCCGATGAGGACGAGCAGCCGGGCTTGCAACGCAAGCGCGCCGAGCGCAGACAACAGGACCAGACCGAGCGAGAGGATCCGCTGTTGCTCAATCCGTTTGAAAAAATGCTGTCGTGGGCGGAGATGATCAACGTCAACCGGGCGGTGGAAGACGATGAGCTGGACAATGCCCGCAAGACCGCCGAGGCGATGCAGCAACTCACCCTGAGTGAGCATCAGCGCGAAGCCGGGACACGACTGCAGGTGGAACTGGAAATTGCCGCGACAGCGGTGGATCAGCAGCGACTCAAGGCACCGTTGATGTATCCGGAGTGGCATTACCGGCAACGGCGCATGCTGCCGGAACAGTGTGCGGTGTATCTGGATCAGTCCGATCACACCAGGGCTGCAGAGCCGTGGCAACCGGATATGCAGACGTGTCGGCGCATTGTTCAGGTCAAACGCCAGTTCGAGGCACTGCGGCCGCGCCGGGAACTGCTGCGGCGGCAATACGACGGCGCTGAGATCGATCTCGATGCGTTGGTGACGATGCGGGCCGAACAGGCTGCGGGTTTGCCCGGCAATGAGAAAATCTATCAGACCTGGCGGGAACAGGGGCGCGATCTGGCGGTTGCAATCCTGGTCGATGCTTCCTTGTCCACCGACGCCTGGGTGGGCGACAGGCGTGTCATCGACATCGAAAAAGAGGCACTGCTGGCGCTGACACACGGCATTCAGGCCTGCGGCGATGAGCACGCCATCTACACATTCACATCACGCCGACGCCAGCGTGTGGTGGTGAACACCATCAAGTCGTTTGCCGAGCCGGTCAGTGCGGCAGTGGAGGCGCGTATCGCGCATCTGCAGCCGGGCCTGTACACGCGCATGGGGGCTGCGATCCGGCATGTCAGTCAGGCGTTGGGGCAGTGCCCGCAACAGCATCGTTTGTTGCTGTTGCTGACCGACGGCAAGCCCAACGACACCGACTATTATGAAGGGCGCTATGCGCTGGAGGACACACGCATGGCGATCCACCAGGCCAGGCGGCAGGGGCTGGTGGTGTTTGGGGTCACCATTGATGCGCAGGCACAGCAGTATTTTCCGCAATTGTTCGGTCGCCACGGTTACAGCATCGTCGCGCGTCCGGCCGGACTGGCCACCGCATTGCCGCGAATCTACCGGCAATTGATCAGACAATGAAGCCAAGCCATCTCAGGACGTGATAATGAAAACCATGCTGCTGGCCAGCCCGTTTCGCCTGTTTTTTCTCGCCACCGCACTGGCCGCATTGCTGCCGGTCACGGCCTGGCTGCTGTTGTATCTGGGCATGCCGGTGCTGGCAGCGACACCGCAGTGGCATGCGCATGAACTGTTGTTCGGCATGGTGCCGGCGGCGGCCACGGGTTTTCTGCTCACTGCGGTGGCGCACTGGACCAACACCCAGGCCTTGCATGGGAGGGCGCTGTTGCTGCTGTTTCTGCTCTGGCTTGCCGGGCGTGTTCTGCTGGCCCCGGCCGCTGCTGCACCATGGCTGAGCGGCTGGCCCGGCACTGTCGCGCTGGCGCTGGACATGCTGTTTCTGCCTGCTCTGCTGGTGCTGGTAGCGGTGCCGGTGATCCGCTCCGGCAACCGGCGGCAGTGGCCGCTGCTGTTGCTGCTGCTGCTGTGGTCACTGCTGCATGGCTATGCGCATGGCTTCGGCAGCGCCTGGTGGCCGCCGCAGCATAGCCATGCCAGCCACATCACGCTGGACATGCTGTTGCTGCTGATTGTGCTGATCGGCAGTCGCATCATCCCGATGTTTACGCGCAATGCGCTGCAGCGTGCCGGTGGTGACGCAGGTGCCGTGCGTGATCCCAAAGCCCTGCTGGCGGCAAGCATGCTGCTGGGAGCGGCGTTGGTGGTCACCGCGATCTGGCCACCAGCGGAGCTGTTGCGGATCAGCGTCGCCGGCGCGCTGGGCGTGGTGCTGTTGGCGCGTCTGGGCTGCTGGCAGGGATGGCGCGCCTGGCGAGATCCGCTGGTGTGGATGCTGCATGTGGCCATGCTCTGGCTGGCACTGGCGCTGCTGCTGCGTTGCCTTGCGCTGTTCCAACTGGTGCCGGCCAGTATGGCCTATCATGCGCTCACCGTCGGCGGTATTGGCGGCATGATCCTGGCCATCATCACCCGCGTCCCGCTGGGGCACACTGGTCGTGCCTTTGTCCTGCCCAAAGGCGGTGTCTGGATCTACCTCATGCTTCTGCTGGCAGTGTTCAGCAGGGTGCTGGCGGCGTCCCCGGCCATGCCGCAACGTGCATGCATGCTGTTGGCTGCAATCGGCTGGGTGGGGGCGTTTGTGCTGTGGCTGGTGCTGTACTGGCCGATCATCACTCGCCCGCGCGTCGATGACAGGCCGGGATGACAAATTGCTGCTCATGATAAAGCAATCGCGAAGTGCAATCTCGTGCTATGCCTGCGTCAGCTCGAGTATTTCTTCTTGATGATGAGTCCGGTTAGGGCAAATGACAAGCATAGAATGGCCGAGCAAATGGTAAATGTGAGCAATCCGATCCAGTGGATAATCAGCGGCGATAGCGCGGTAATGATGCCGCCACCGACAAACGGTTCAAAAAACACCTGCTTGATGCCAAAGGCTTCTCTGCCTGAAGATCTGTCTTCGGGGTCGGTAATGGATTGCAGCATCAAACCTATTGATGTGGTGCCCATGGACTGACCGTAATCAGCGATGCCTCTCTGCAGCCAGAATTCTGGCAGGATTCTGGGTGCCAGAAAAGAGAAGACCATGATGTTCCATATGGTTCCGCTGATGAGAAGAATCAGAAAGATATCCATGTTTTTCCCGATGGACTGTATATCAAGATTTCCGATGGCGATGATGATCACAGCTTCCAGTGCAAAAATTTCAATTTTTCGCATGATTCGCGGGTTTACCAGAGACACTTTTACCTTGTCCAGCATGGCCTGAACGGCGAGCCCGGCAAGCAGAGCCATGGGAAATACAGGTATATGCTGCACCATGGAGGTCTGATAGAGTTTGCCAAGCAGTAAATTTGATTCCATGAAATCCAGAGCCGCAAGAAAAGCCATTCCAAGACCGATGGTCAGGCCGACGATTGAGAACTGTATCAACAGCGATTCTGTGAAGCCGGTGGAACGCTCGCCTGATGCAGATTGACCATTTTGCTCGCGCTTTGCAGACTGTGAATGACCGGAGGTTTTTGCGTCATCCGGACTTTGGCTGAAAACATTCAACATGACAATGCCAGAGACGATGCCAATGAGCATGGCGGTCGGTGCCAGGGCAATGGCCACTGGCGTGGCATCGGCTGAGCCAAGGCTGTCGAAGGTGGGGCCCATGCCGATGGCAACACCAACGCCACCCTGAAAGCTGATTTCAATCAGGCTGGCGAATTGATCGGTGGCCCCGAAATAGGGTTTCAAAATCATCAGGGTCGCCAGGCCACCAACAAAGTACTGTCCCCAGGCCAGAGTCTGACCGAATGCAGCCTGTGGCGCTGCCAAGCTCAGACCTCGTTTCAGACCAGGTAAAGCCCTGCCAAGAAATATACATGCAAAGACAATATTCACCAGTGGGAGAGTCATTTCCGACCAGGCTTTTGCAACCTCAGCATCAATGATTGAAAAATCAAAAAAATTCCCGAAAACCTGATTACCCAGGGTGATTGCAAGCATGCCACCGAGGAATGAGATTGGGATGTGGTACCTGCGAAAAGCAGGGATTAACGATCTGATGATCTGAGCTGACAGGGCCAGCAACCCGGCAATAAAGATGGCTTTGAAAAATACGGGCATTCTGGTCTAATCCATTAAGCATAATGTATTGAGTCAGAAGCCATAGCATATCATCCGACAGGGGATCATCAGTGCCCATGACCAAACAAGGCTCTGCTGCGCCAGTGTCGCCGCTGGCATGGGCATTGGCGTTTTCCTGCAGCTGCAGCAGCCCCTAGCCCGCATTATTCATGAGTCGACGTCGCGAGATGCAGCCAGTGCCTGTAGCTGTGGTGTTTCACGACCGAACGAACCGCAAGCGTACTCGACAGTACGTTGAGGATTCGTGACCGAGCGAAACGCCGCAGATGCGGGTATTGGCGGCATCGCAGTAGTCGGTTTCATGAATAATGCGGGCTAGGCTTGCTTCGCGCGCTCGCGATACCGGTCTGTAGAGATGGCTCGTTGCCAAAATGCCATGGCGCGGACTGGTTATAATGCGCATTGGCTCAACATCCAGGCATCCGCATGCAACTTCACGGCAGTTACACTTCACCCTATGTTCGCCATTGCCGCATCGCCCTGCAGCAGTCGGGCCTGCAGCATGAATTGGTCGATACCGACTACCAGCAGAGCATGACGCAGTCGCCGACGGCCAAGGTGCCGTTTCTGCGTGATGGCGAGTTGCTGCTGACCGATTCCTCCAGCATTCTGCGCCATGTGCGCGAGCGTGCCGGGCAGTCTTTCTGCGCCGACATCAGAGACTTTGATCTCTACCTGCTGGCCAGCACCGCACTGGACAGTGCAGTGAACCTGTTTCTGCTCGAACGTGATGGCATCACCCCGGCCACCAGCGATTATCTCAAGCGCCAGCAGCAGCGCATTGAACAGTGTCTGCAGCATATGAACCAGTCACTGCATCATGTCGCTGAGTTGCAGCAGCCCTACACCGATGGTGTGCTGCGGGTTGGCTGTCTGCTCAGCTGGGCGCTGTTTCGCGAGCGGCTGAGCATTGCCGGACATGCCAATCTGCAGCAGCTGTTGCAGCAACTGGATGCATACCCACTGTTTGCTGCCACCCATCCATCGATCGGGCCGGGTGGCTGAGACCGGTTTGCGGCAATCCAGGTCGAATCAGAAGGCGGCAGTCAAACCGGCACCAGCACAGCCCGGCCTGCGACAGGACGAGCTCATGCAGGCCGACTGGGCCTGGTGGCGACGGCAGCGCCGTCCCGGCCGTGGCAAATCCACTGCCTCTGCTGAGCAGATCCAGCAGCGACTGGCGCGTTCAGCCAGCACCTTGCAGGCCCGCGTGGCCAGCATTCCGAAGGTTGCGGTCGATGCGCAGTTGCCCATTGCCGCGCACGCCGATGACATCGTTGCCGCCATCCGGAAGCATCAGGTCATTGTCGTTGCCGGTGACACCGGCTCCGGCAAATCCACGCAATTGCCAAAACTCTGCCTCGCCGCCGGGCGTGGTTCGCGCGGCCTGATCGGCTGTACCCAGCCGCGGCGCATCGCCGCGCGCAGTGTGGCCGCGCGCGTGGCCGAGGAACTGCACACCGAACTGGGCAGCCTGGTGGGTTATCAGGTGCGTTTCAACGAGCAGGTGTCAGAACACACGCTGATCAAGTTCATGACCGACGGCATTTTGCTGGCAGAGGCGCAGCGTGACCGCTGTTTCGATCACTACGACACCATCATCATCGATGAGGCGCACGAGCGCAGCCTGAACATCGATTTTCTGCTCGGTCTGCTCCGGCGCGTGCTGCCCAGGCGTCCGGATCTGCGCGTTATCATCACCTCGGCGACAATCGATACCGCACGCTTTTCAGAGTTTTATCATGCTGCGCCGATCATCGAAGTCGAGGGGCGCAGTTATCCGGTCGAGATTCGCTACCGGCCCCTGCCCGATGATCGCGGCGAGCGCGGCCTGTATCGTGGCATCGCCGATGCGATTGTTGAGCTGGAGCGCATCGACGCGCGCGGTGATGTGCTGGTGTTTCTGCCCGGCGAGCGGGAAATCCGCGAAGCCGGGCAGTATCTGCGCAAGGTGCAACTGCGCCACACCGAGATCATGCCGCTGTACGCACGTTTGTCCGGCAGTGCGCAAATGCAGGTGTTCCGACCGGGGCCACAGCGGCGCATCGTACTCACCACCAACATCGCCGAGACCTCGCTCACCGTACCGCGCATCCGCTTTGTCATCGACAGCGGACTGGCGCGCATCAGCCGCTACGCCCATCGCAGCCGAATCCAGCGGCTGCCGATTGAACCGGTATCGCAGGCCAGCGCCAACCAGCGCAGTGGCCGCTGCGGACGCCTGGGCCCCGGCACCGCGATCCGTCTTTACAGTGAGGAGGATTTTGTCGCCCGTGATGAGTTCACCGAACCGGAGATACTGCGTACCTCGCTGGCCACGGTGATTCTGCGCATGCTGGACATGCGCCTGGGCCGCGATGTGCAGGACATCAGCGATTTCCCGTTCATCGAGCCGCCGCCGCCAGCCATGATCAGCGACGGCATGCAGGAACTGCTGGAACTCAAGGCCATTGACGAGCGTCGTGGGCTGACCCGCAGCGGTCGGGAACTGGCACGCTTGCCGGTGGACGTGCGCGTGGCGCGCATGTTGCAGGCCGGCCAGGAGTTTGGCTGTCTGCATGAAATGCTTGCCATTGCCGCCGTGCTGAGCATTCAGGATCCACGCGAGCGGCCTCTGGAGCAGGCCGCCAGGGCCGATGAGATGCAGTCTGGCTTTGTTGTGGAAGGTTCTGATTTCATGACGCTTTATCAGCTCTGGCTGGACTACCACGAACGCAAGCAGCAACTCGGCAGTTCTGCTTTGCGACGCTGGTGCGAGCAGCGTTTCATCAGCTTCATGCGCATGCGCGAATGGCTGGATCTGCGCCGGCAGCTGCTGCAGCAGGTGCGCGCGTTGGGCTGGCAGCCGCAGGCGCCCACAGCATCTTCGGCAGCGACAGGTGGTGCCGGTGAAGCCGCTCGGCAGGATGCCCGGCGACACGATGCCATACATCAGGCCTTGCTGGCCGGTATGCTCAGCCGGGTTGGTCTGCGCGATGAGCCGGATGCGTCTGCCGCCAATAAAAAACGTAAACCGATGACCACCTACAGCGGTGCACGTGGCCGCAGTTTCAGCATTTTTCCCGGTTCTGTGCTGGCGGGAAAAGCGCCGCGCTGGATCATCGCCGCCGAAGTGGTGGAAACGCGCCGGGTATACGCGCGCAACTGTGCTGCCATCAAACCGGAGTGGCTGGAACATCAGGGCGCACACCTGTTGCGCTGCAGTTGCTATGACCCATGGTGGGACGCCCACAGCGGGCAGGTGCTGGCCTGGCAGCGTGCCTCGCTGTATGGGCTCCCGGTGTATGAAAAGCGCCGGACACGCTATGACGAACACGATCCAGAGCATGCCCGGCAGATCTTCATCGAACAGGCGCTGGTTGCGGACACGCTGCAGTTTCCGGCCAGAAAAGAACCTGATTTCCTCAAACATAACAGAGCCTTGTTGAAACAACTTCAAGTTGAAGAACACAAGCGCAGACGGCATGATGTGATCGAGCGTGCGCAGCATCGGGTGCAGTTTTATCATCAGGTACTGCCGGATGGCATCTGCTCGGCACAAGCGCTGCTGGTCTGGTGTCGCGCGCATCCCGACGATCGACGCCTGTACTATGACCGCGCCATGCTGCTGCGTGATGATGCCGAACTGGATCAGGGCGAGCTGTGGCCGGAACAGCTGCAGCTGGGTCAGCAGGCATGGCCGCTCAGTTATCACTTTGATCCCGGTGCGAATGACGACGGCGTCAGCATGGCAGTACCTCTGGCCTGGCTTAATCAGCTGCATGCAGCACCTCTGAGCTGGCTGGTACCGGGTTTGTGGCAGGACAAACTGCAGGCCCTGATCAACCAGCTGCCCAAGCCGCAGCGTCGCCGCTTTACTCCGGCCAGTCAGTATGCACGGGCTGCTGTGGAACGCCTGCAGGCCATGTCGCCGCAGGAGCTGGCCAAATGGCAGCAGGGTGATGTGTGCGAATATCTTGCCGCCGCACTGCAGCAGATGACCGGAGAACAGACCGCCACACTGGACTGGCAGCCGGATCAGCTGCCGCCGCATCTGCGCCTGCGCGTGGTGTTGCTTGATGATGCCGGTGCTGTGCTCGACAGCGACCGTGATGTCGAGCAGCTGAAACGGCGTCATGGGGCCAAAGCCCGGCGGCAGTTCATGGATCAGCAGGGCAGCGACTGGCAGATTGATCGTCTGCAGGGCTGGGATTTTGAGGATCTGCCGGACACCGTGACCACTGCTGCCGGCATGACCGCCTGGCCGGCGCTGATGACCGAACAGCGCGGCGAGCAGCAACTCTGCCACTTGCGTCTGTTTGATGATGCCGACGACGCGCACGCAGCACACCAGTTGGGGGTGCAGGCGTTGCTGCGGCGGGCACTGGCCGACAAGCTCAAATACACCCGCAAACAGCATGGCTTTGACAAGACCATGCAGTTGCAGGCAGCGGCGCTGGAGGGCTGGCAGGCGATGTCAGCAGCGATCAACGATGCGTTGCTGGCCAGCTTTGTGGAGCAGGCAGGCCCGGTGCGCACGCGAGAACATTTCGAGCAGCTCTGTGCCGATGCCGCTGCAGACCTGTTGGCGCGACGGCAGCGTTATTTGCAGGTTCTCGATGAGATTCTGCAGCGCTACCATCAACTCAATGTGCGCCTGGATGACCAGCTGACCCAGCGCCATCCCGAGGCGGCGAGCGATCTGCGTACACAGCTGGATGATCTGGTGTATGCCGGCTTTCTGGCCGATCTGCACTGGCACAACCTTGAGCATTACCCGCGTTATCTGCAGGCCATGCTGCTGCGGCTGGACAAGCTGCTGCAGGATCCGGCCGCCGATCAGCGCAAACGTGCGCAACTGGGCAGCTTCTGGCAACGTTATCTTGACTACATCGACGCCGGTGGTGAGTACAATGAAGCGGTGGACAACTATCGCTGGATGCTGGAGGAATACCGCGTGTCGCTGTTTGCGCAGAATCTGGGCACCCACGGCAAAACCTCGGCCAAGCGCCTGCAGCAGGCCTGGCAGGATGTTTCTGCGCCATGAGCACCGACACCGAGCACGGGCACAGCCATAGCGCTCACACCGCCGCCGCACATGCAGAATCTGGCGATGGTCTGCCGGAGCTGCTGCAGCAATGGCTGCAGTCTTACCGGCAATCACTGGACGCGCGTGCGGCCGGTGGTGGCCAGGCCACTGCGGCGAGCAGCAGCAGAACATCATCTGCACGCCAGGAGGGCAGCGAGGCAGGGCAGTCGCTGGCCGGCATGCAGGCGGCCTTGCAACAGTTGCTGCAGGCCAGACTGCACAAGCCGGCGGCATTGCTGGAGCGTTTGCAGCTGTTGGACGGGCTGGCTGCCGATCCCGACACCATTACCTCGGCGCTGGTGTCGCTGTTGCCGGAGCAGCAGCAGGCTGCCGCAGCGCTGCATGCACAACTGAATCAGGCGGTCAGTTTTCAGTTGCAACAGCTGCAGCAGCTTAGACACTACCGGCAGGCGGTTGAGGCCGATACCGCCAGTCAGGCTGAAGGGCTGCGGCGATTGCTGCTGGCGCTGGTGCGCGATGTGCGTGTGGTGCTGATCGCGCTGGTCGATCAACTGATGCAAATGCGACATGTGCGAGCGGCTGACAGCGATGAAGCGCGCCGCCTGGCGGCAGAAACCCGACTGGTGCATGCGCCGCTGGCCAATCGACTCGGTGTATGGCAATTGAAATGGGAGCTGGAAGACCTGGCCTTTCATTATCTTGAGCCGGAGCACTACCGCCGCATCTCACGCCTGCTGGATGAGCGCCGTGTGCAGCGCGAGCGCTTCATTCAGCAGTTCATGCGCCAGTTGCAGCAGCATCTGGACGACAACGGCATTGCCGCCGAGGTCAGCGGTCGGCCCAAACACATCTACAGCATCTGGCGCAAGATGCAGCGCAAGAATCTCAGCTTCGATCAGCTCTACGACGTGCGTGCGGTGCGCGTGCTGGTCAACGAGGTCAAGGACTGCTACAGCGTGCTGGGACTGGCACACATGCACTGGCTGCCGGTGCCGGGAGAGTTCGACGATTACATTCGCCTGCCCAAGGCCAACAACTATCAGTCGCTGCACACCGCCGTCAGTGACGACAAGGGTCGAGTTGTGGAGGTACAGATTCGCACCCGCGCTATGCATGAGCACGCCGAGCTGGGGGTTGCCGCGCACTGGCGTTACAAGGAAGGCTCACCCTCGGATCAGGGTTTTGAGCAGAAGCTGCAGATCATGCGCCAGTTGCTGGAAGCCGGCGATGAGGCACTGGACGATCAGAGCCTGCTCGACAGCTTTCACAACCTGACCTCTGACGATCGCGTCTATGTGCTGACGCCTAAAGGCGAGGTCATGGACATGGCCGGTGGCTCCACGGTGCTGGATTTTGCCTATCAGGTGCACACCAGCATCGGCCACCGCTGTCGTGGTGCCAAGGTCAATGGTCGCATCGTGCCGCTGACGCATCAGCTGAGCATCGGCGAACAGGTCGAGATCATGACGGCCAAACAGCCCAACCCAAGTCGCGACTGGCTCAGTGAGCGCTATCTGCACAATCCGCGCTCACGCAACAAACTCAGACAGTGGTTTCGTGAAGTCGATTTTGAGCAGAATGCCCAGGCGGGCAAGGATGCACTGGAAGCAGAGCTGCAGCGCACCGGGCTGAATGCGGCCGAATTGCCGGGCATCTGCCAGCAGTTCAACTGCAAGACCGTTGAGGCCTTGCATGCCGCCATCGGTGCCGGCGATTGCACTGCGGTGCAGGTCTCCAGCGCGCTGGCACGGCACACTGGCCTGGCGGTGGAAAAACAGCCACGCCTGGTGCGTCGACGACCGCCGCCGAGCAGAAAAAAGCAGGGTGCGGTGACCATTGAAGGCATCGGCAACCTGATGTATCAACTGGCCAAATGCTGCCAGCCGCTGCCGGGCGACAACATCGTCGGCTACATCACCAAGACCCGTGGTGTCAGCATTCATCGGCACGATTGTCCCAGCCTGTTGCGTTTGCAACAGCAGTCATCGGCGCGCATCATGCAGGTCAACTGGGGTGGAGAACAGCAGCAGGAATACCTGGTGGATGTGGAACTTCAGGCCTACGACCGGAAAGGCCTGATCAAGGACATCTCCACCGTCATCGCCGGTGAGGACATCTCGGTGGCAGAGATGCACACCAGTGAACTGGACATCGACATGCGCCGGTTCCGGCTCAAACTGCGCATCCGCGAATTCACCCAGCTCAGCGAGGCGCTGAACAAATTGCAAAGCGTGCCGAACATAGTATTGGCGAGGAGAGTGGGGGAATGACGAGCATGGAAAGTATGGATATAACAATTTCTGAACGTGTGGCTGATTAGTGACTGAGATGCTCAACTGGCTTAATGCATCCACTGTTCTGGCAATGCAGCGTAAGGAACTGGTCGATAAGATCCGAAGATTGATGTTAAAAGGAGGGTGGGAGAATTTTGCTGCTCAGTTGACAATGGTTTTGTAGCAGTACATTACTAATGGTTGTAAGAATGAGCATGTTAACAAGTTCATGTTAAGATTTAATATTATGTCAAGATTTAGTTAAAAGTATTTATCTGGAGATATCATGAAATTATTGAGATTTAAAATACCAATTCATTTTATAATATGCTTTTTAATTATTCCTGTTAATGTAATAGCTCAAAGTAATAATAGGGAATTAATTAATGTTGATCAGTATAGATCACTATCAACTGATATCATCATTGGTAGGGTGATTGATAGTAATAATTATTTTAATTATGGTGAATCAGTTATAGAAGATGAGTTGATAGCTTCTGTTGATCAGGATTTGACTGTTACTGTGCTCAGTGTGATTGACACAAGTACTGATGTAATAGAAGGCGATACTATCCAAATTACGATAAGTGGCGCATACCCAAGCAAACAAGATGAATTAATAGCTGAGAGAAATAATATTACCCTCGTTAGAGTTACGCCTTCGCTGAGTGTGAGCACGGGATTATATCTTATATTTCTTAGTGATCATCAGAGTGAAGTTATGATAAGGAACAACTACTCTCTAAGGAAGATATTTCGATTAGGAGAAGATCACAAGTTTGTTAACAAAGAACTCAATAATTGGGTGGGATATTATCGTGACTTAGTCGTTAATATAAACAGTGAAATTGAGTTACTTCAATATATATTCAATGATAGTTTAATTGAACTAGGCGATAGAGAGTCGTTTTATAAGAATTACACTAATGATATGAGAACAGGCGTAATAGAATAAATATATCCTGTGCTGGTAAAATTATGAAAAACTACATATTGATTAATATTATTAAATATACGTTTTTAATAACCATTACATTCTATAGTGCATTCGTATGCTCGCAATCTCCTTATACATGCGTTGTGCGTGAAACTGATGATGATGGTCAAGAGCATATTGTATATACAAAGGTTCAAAATAATGACCTTTACTGCGCTAATTTATTCATACCCGAATCTGCACATCAGTTTGAGATTCAACAAGTTTCATTTATCGATTCACAAACTGGTGCGGTTTTATTGCAAGATTTAACTAGCTTAGTAATTGATTCACTTAATGCGCAATATAATAATTTATCTTTAAAAGGCGTAACTAGTGTGAATAATCTCGCGAATCTTACGCGTGTTAATAATCCACCATCTACATCAATTAATACACGAGATAATCGTAACATAATGTATTTTAGCTCAACAATTTGTCCACCGTCTAGTGGTCTTGGTTTCAGGTCTTGTACGGCTTGCAAGGCTGGAATTTCAGGTGGGTTAATAACAGCCTATCCTCTTTCTGTATCCGGATCAAGTGAATGTGATATATTCATAGGAGATCGTGATTATACATTACCAGAAATTGACCTTGAATGTACTGACGCTTTTTTTGCTCCTCCACTTCTATCTGCAGTCAGCCACGAATACGGCCATGCAATTGGCCTAGGTCACTACGATAAAAATAGCTCTTCAATTAATCGCAATGTCAATCGATTAATAATGGATCCTGCTTTGCATTGCGGAAGAGAAAACAAGAATGAAAACGACAAGCTTTCTTCTTTAGAGTACACGGCTATTGATGTTTTTTACAGGGAAGCGTTTGGCCAGCAACGCATTGAAATTAAAAGCCCTGCTAATAATTCAATCTTCAACAGAAGTTTGAATTCAATCCTAACTTTCGTTGGTATAGCTAGAGATACTGACAACAATAATATATCGAATGATATAAGATGGTCCTCTAGTATTGATTCTAATCTTGGAAATGGTGGTGAATTAACAGTTGATTTAGATACACTAAGCGTAGGTGATCATGTTATTAGCGCAAGAGTCACTGTTTCAAATGATTCGGATTTAGGTGATTCTGAATTTAACGTTACTAGAGACTTCCAAATGACGGACAGCATATCAATTACCATAATAGACTCACCGCTAATTCCTCCACCCGAAACGCCGAGTGGTTCATTGTCAAGTGATAGTCCTTGCACTGTTCAGCCAGGCAACACCAACTGTACTGTGATTTTGGAAAGTACGCATCAGAACATTCCTGTATCCTGTCTATGGCGTGTGACCCCTGATGCGCCAATATTGAAGTATGGTTGCACATTCAATGGTCTGAATACAAGAACATACTCCTGGCCACACGCCAGTACGACGCGCGTTGAGCAATTTGACCTTAGAGGCCATGCTGACACTCCGCCTGACACCATAGCCGCTTACAATTCAGGTGCTCTACTTGCCCAGACTACAGTTACTGCGGTGTCTGCAGCTCCACCCACTGGAGTCGTTACCAGTGATAGTCCTTGCACTGTTCTGTCTGGCGAGACCAAGTGTACAGTGATTTTGGAAAGTACACATCAGAATATCCCTGTATCCTGTTTATGGCGTGTGACCTGATGCGCCAATATTAAAGTATGGTTGCACATTCAATGGACTGAATACAAGAACATACTCCTGGCCACACGCCAGTACGACACGCGTTGAGCAATTTGACCTTAGAGGCCATAATGACACTCCGCCTAACACGACTGCCGCTTACAATTCTGGTGTTCCACTTGC
>Ga0180009_10001210_pt1 | contig 32186 bp, 26 predicted proteins | sample OS_PC_MetaG_FD_123537 | JGI IMG/M metagenome (GOLD analysis project Ga0180009, IMG submission 123537) | Groundwater microbial communities from the Aspo Hard Rock Laboratory (HRL) deep subsurface site, Sweden - OS_PC_MetaG | ecosystem: Environmental > Aquatic > Deep subsurface > Groundwater...
ACTTATTATGGAATGGGTTCACTCACTTCCAGAACTAATTATCCCCTGGTGGAATAATCGCAAATTGCTCTTTGAATTCGAATAACGTGAGGGCTTATTCGTACCGTGATAATCGCTGTTAAAATCAGCCCAAATCCTTAATTTTGTTTTCTCTGATGTCTTGGATCAATTTTTCCAGAACCGCGATGACATTTTCCCGATCAACTTTTTCCTGCTTGAAATGAAAATTGATCTTGACTTTTTTGTCATCTGAAACGAAATTGAAGTTGAAGTTTTTTTGAGTTTCTTTTTTTCTCTGTTGCTTTATCTCGTCACGCGAAAATGGTTTCTGTCCGTACTGACGCAGTATCGCTTTCATTTTTTCAAGTTCTTCCACTTTGGTGAGCTCCAAAAGAAATGTTTTGGAATCAATGCCCAACTCGAGACATTTTTGTTTTATTTCTTCCGGCAGGTCGTTGATTCGGACCAACTCCGTTACCGTAACTCGCGATTTTCCTATCTTTTTTGCGATTTCTTCATGCGTATACCCGTAGATCTCAGCCAACGAACGGATGGACTGGGCTTGCTCGAACACGTTGAGGTCCTTGCGTTGAATGTTTTCGATGATCGACATTTCCAGGGCTTCATTGTCCGGAATATCGTGTTCGATGCAGGGAATTTCGTGCATTCCGGCCTCTTTGGCGGCGCGGAAACGCCTCTCACCGGCTATTATCTCGAAATTTCCGTTTTTCGGCCTGACGATGACCGGTTCAATAATCCCGTTTTCCCTAATTGAATCGGTCAACTCCGCAAGATCGCCCATATCGCGGCGCGGCTGCATTTGATTGGCACTAATTTTTTCAATGGGGATATTTCTGATGACCGGTGTTTTTGTGCGCAGGGAAATTTCATCGACCAGATGGTAGTCATGTTTCATTTTAATGAATTCCGGTAAACCGACTTTTTTAGGCATTTTTAATGACTTCCTTAGCCAGCTCCTGATACTCTATCGCCCCTTTTGAATTGGGGGCAAACGTAAATATCGATTCCTTGTAAGCAGGGCTCTCCTCGAGGCGGACATTTTTTGAAATGATCGTTTTAAAAACACGATCGCCAAACAATTTGCGAATATGGCCCTCGCTATCCTTGGCGATCACGATGCGCTTATCGTACAGCGTGATGAGCACGCCCAGCAATGTCAGGTCCGGATTGCTGCGCGCCCTTACTTTTTCAAAAGTTTCCAGCAGATCATCGGTGCCTTCAAGGGCAAAATATGAAGATTGAATTGGAATGATCAAATGAGTGGCCGCAACAAAAGCGTTGATGGTGATCAAGCCAAGCGTTGGCGGCGTATCGATGATGATAAAATCAAACTTGTATTTAAACGTATCCAGTTTATCCTTCAAACGGAAATGGCCATCAATCTCCCCTACCAGCTTGGATTCCAGTTTTGCCAGCGCGATCGAGGCCGGCAGCAGGGTCAAATTGATAATGCTGGTTTGCAGCGCCACTTCTTCGAAAGTCAACTCCGGATTTTCCAGTAGGTCGAACACTGAATTTTTCTGCTCGCTGCGATCCACAAAAGTCACCGTGGAATTCGCCTGCGGATCCATGTCAATTAAAAGCGTTTTGTAGCCCATCAACGCAAAAGCCGCTGCCAGATTGATCGATGAGGTGGTTTTACCCACGCCTCCCTTTTGATTGGCGATGGTGATGATCACGTTTTCTCCTTAATTGGACAGGTCATGATAAATGATTGATCGTTGAATGTCAAGAGAGAAAAATGAGTGGGCTTGCCCGCAATGTCGACATGTCGACATTGCGGTTGAAGCGGTCAGCGTGAAGCGGAAATCTTGAAAAAGATGGGTATGCCTTCGAAATGCAATTCCTGGGTCAATCTTTTTTTTAGGTACATTTCATCAGCCGCTTTGAGTTTCAAAGGAGATTTACAGTGAAATTTTACGAAAAATGGCCGCTGTGACTCAATAGAAATGTATTTGGGACTGAATATGCGATGATCTGCAGTAGTCAGTTTTTTTTCACGCAACAGCTTTTTTACCAATTCGTTGAATGATGAGAGTTTAATTTTATTATCCAACTTGGCCATGACGCTTTCGGCCAGATCCAGCATTTGAAAAATATTTTTGCCGGTTTTGGCGGAAATGGCAATAAAATTGGCAAAATAAAGGGCATTGAAGCGGTTGTGGATCTGAGCGAAAAACTTGTTGCTGCCTGTGTTTTCGGGCAACAGGTCCACCTTGTTGCCGGCAATGATCACCGGCTTGGCTGCCTTGACGATTTTTTGCGCGATAAGCATGTCGTTTTGATCGACGCGCTTGGATATGTCGATGACAAAAATAATGATGTCCGACTGGCGCATTTCTTTTTCAGCCCGGATCACAGCGGCGCTTTCGGTGCCTTCCTTGACCTTCTGCAGTTTTCTAATACCGGCGTTATCCACCAATATAAACCTCTGGCGGTTGCGTATCACTTCCAGGTCAATGGAATCACGGGTGGTGCCCGGCAAGGGACTGACGATAACCAATTCATCATTTACGATCTTGTTAATGATGGAAGACTTGCCTACATTCGGTTTGCCGATAATGCTGATCCTGGGCACTTGGTTGAGATCCGGAACGGCTGGCGTAGAGTTCTGCAGGAGACGGGTAATTTGATCGAGAAGAACTTCCACACCAAGATTATGTTCCGCCGAAATATAAATATAATCAGTTTTTAATTCAAAGTAGGACAATGGCGGAATGAATTGATCCAGATGGTCGACTTTGTTCAGTACCGGGACTAAGTGCTTGTGCAGCTTTTTGATCTGCAGGTACAGGTCTTTTTCATAACCAAGCAGCTCTCTTTTTCCATCAAATAAAAATATGATCAGATCCGATTTCTCAGCGGCCTTGAAAATTTTCTTATTGATTTCAGCGGTTATGATCTCTTTATTCAGGAAAAATCCGCCGCTGTCCTGTAGGTCAACCCATTGGTCGTTAATTTTGACTTTCTGGCGGAAAATGTCCCGGGTCATTCCGGGCAGGGAATGGACCAGTGCTTTCCTTTTTCCGAGAATGCGGTTAAAGAGAGTCGATTTCCCGGTGTTGGGAACACCGACGATGGTTATTAACGGAATCACGCCCATCTGGAATTCATCTGCCGGGCGGGTTGCAAACCCGCCCCTACATAGCATTTTTCAATACCACTTTTATTTCGTTTTATTTTCTTCCCAAACACCATCTCTAACACTGTTATCTCGTTGACTTGCTCTTCAAGCGGATCATGGCTATACTGAAACATTCGAGCGCCTCTCCCCTACCCACGGCATCGAGTTTTTCTTTGCTCTTGGCTTTTAAATTGAAATCAGATTGGGGAATCCCCAATATATTGGTAATATTTTTTACTATTTCGCTTTTAAAGGGGCTAATCTTGGGTTCTTCAATGACCAGCACGCAATCCAGGTTGAGTATTTCAAAATTGTTGACTTCCAGCAATTCCTTGACTTTATTCAGCAAAACTGAACTGGCAATGCCTTTGAAGGCCAAATCGTTGTCGGGAAACAATTCCCCGATATCGGGCTGTCCCATGGCGCCCAGCAAAGCGTCGATCAGGGAATGGATCAGCACGTCACCATCGGAATGGGCTTGTGCCAAAAGGGAATCGCTGACTTTTACTCCGCCTATCATCAACCCGTTTCCTCGGACCAGCCTGTGGATATCGTAACCGATTCCAGAACGGATTTTTATCATGATGTTTTTCTACCAAAAATGATCTTGCCTGATGTCGATTGCAGGACCGAAGTCACTTCTATTTCCAATTCGCGGCCGATATCAGTTTTGGCATCATCGACCACGACCATGGTACCGTCTTCCAGATAGGCCAAACCCTGCTTTTTCTCTTTTCCTTCCTTGCTGATCCGTATCTGCAATTTTTCTCCAGGATAAACAATGGGTTTGAGGGCGAAGGCCAACTCGTTGACATTCAGAACCTTGACATCCTGCAGCTTGGCGATCTTGCTCAGATTAATATCGTTGGTGATGACCTTAAAATTGTGCTCTTTGGCTAATAAAACAAGCTTTTGGTCGACTTCTTTGATCCCAGGAACGTTTTTATTCAAAATCGTAACCGATATTTCCTTGTTTTGCTGCAACTGTTCGATGACATCCAACCCCCTTTTTCCTCTGATCTTTTTATTGGGATCGCTGGAATCGGCGATGAATTGCAGCTCTGCCAGAACAAACTGGGTGATGATTAATTCACCTTCGACGAATCCCGATAGAGCAATGGAAACAATCCTGCCGTCAATAATGGCGCTGGTATCGAGAAGATAAGACTGGGTGAAAGCACTGCTGCCCCGGAAAAATTCCTTGATGTTCAGTGGCGAGAACATATTGGGCTTGCTGATACCGATGAAAAGACCGGTTACCGGAATACCGAAAAGAAAAAGAGCTTTAAAAAATACATAGGCCGAAAACGACATGGCAATCAAGTTGAACAGCTGGAACATGATCCAGCCAATGACCACGCCTCCGAGCAAACCCAGAGAAGCGCTCCAAAGGTACTTTAATTCAGATTTTTTTATTTTAAAAACCAGCAACGAAAGTGAAAGGGCGAAAGCGGCTCCGAGCAGGGCTCCCAGTTCCTTGGAAGTGCCCTGGAACGGCGGGTATGTATATCCGATCAAACCAAAAATGACAATGAATATCAGTTTATAAAAATAAATGAACATCAAGTTATCTCCTTTAATGAAATTTTAATAGATAAATATAATTGATTGTAACCTATTTTGCCCTAAATTTCAATTACAGCGGCAACGGTCAGGATGTCTAATTTTTTAAGAAATCAAGCAAATCATGGATATTTTCGATGGAAATAACCGATATGTCATGATAATTAGGCGATTGGCTCTGTCCGGCCGGAAGGCACATGGTTGAAAAACCCTGTCTTATCGACTCTTTCAGCCTGGTCTCCAGGAAGCTGATCGGCCTGATCTCACCGGTCAGCCCGACCTCGCCCATGACGATCGAATTGGGGCGGGGGCTGATATTTTTGTAACTGGATATCAGGGCTGAACATACGGCCAGATCGGCGGCCGGTTCACGAATGACCATGCCTCCGGTAATGTTCAGGAAAACGTCGGATTTATAAAAAGGCAGTTTCAGTTTTTTCTCAATGATCGATATGAGCATGGACAATCGATAATTGTCAAAACCGATGGCGATGCGGCGCGGGTTGCCGGCAAACGGGCTTTCGCTGACCAGGGCCTGTATCTCGGTAAGCAGCGGGCGCAAGCCGTTCATGGCCGGAAAAATAGCGGTCCCGGGAGCATGAGACTGCCGGTTCTGGATCAAGATTTGCGAAGGATCGTTTACCGAGGTCAAGCCTTTTTCGCTCATTTGGAAAATGCCGATCTCATTCATTGGACCAAAACGGTTTTTTTCGGCGCGCAGGAGCCTGATATCGGTCTGCGTCTCGCCCTGAAAATAGAGGACGGCATCCACCATATGTTCAAGCGTCTTGGGTCCGGCCAGCTGCCCCTCTTTAGTGATATGGCCGATAATGAACACGGTGATGCCGCTTTTTTTGCCTAATTCGATGATCTCCGCGGTTACATAGCGCAAAGATGAAACCGAGCCACTTATATGCGCGGTTTTTTTGGAGGTGAGGGTCTGAATGGAATCGATGATCAGGAAATCGGGCTTGAGCTCCCGGACATGGCTTTTCAGATCCTCCAGCGTGCCGATGGTGAACAGGTAAATGTTGTCGGAATGGATGGCTAGTCTTTCGGCCCTGAGTTTGATCTGTAGTGCCGATTCTTCACCGGAATAGTAAAGCACTTTCTTGTCTTTTGCTGACAGCAGCGCCGATACTTCCAGTAGTAAGGTGGATTTGCCCACTCCGGGTTCGCCGCCGATCAGGATCACCGAATGGCTGACGATGCCGCCGCCCAGCACGCGGTCGAATTCGTCCATGCCGGTTACCAGCCGCCCGATCTCACGCGGATCGATCTCGCTGATTTTTTGCGGTAAATTTTTCGGCGTTGACTCGTCGGCGGCGGTCGTTTCCACACTTTCGCTTTCAACCATGGTGTTCCAGGCCTGGCATTGCGGACAGCGCCCATAGTATTTGGGGCTTTGGAATCCGCACTCGATGCATTCGAACTGGCCGGTACTCTTCATATTTTTAGTTGCCGAAACTGATCCCTATCATGAATTCGCGGTTCTGCGGCTGCAGTAGATCGTAATAGCCGGCCTGGACATGGATGTTTTTAGACAGCGAAAAGCGCAGCATGGTTTTCAAAAGCGGATTCTTTTCACGGTTGAACCGGTAGGCATACAGGTCTAGGTTTAGCTTGCTGTTCAGCATGCTCAGGCGCAAGGCCGCGCCCAGGTCAGATTCGATCAGCCCGGCGCTCACGGAAAAAGCCGTGATTTTCTTGCCGCCCAGGGCGGTGAAGCGCGGATCGCCGCTGACGGGATCCTCGTTCACTGCGGTCATGATCAGAAAGCTCGGCCCGGAGATGTCCATTGCCAGTGCTGAGCGGGCTTTTTTCAGCCTGGTAAAATAATCGAAATGAACGGCATAATTAAAGGTGATGGCATCCAGGGATTTCTTCTTTTTTTCCAGGTCCTGCAGCATGGACTGGACGGAACTGACCGACGCGTCGATCTTTTTATACAATTCCTCGTCCTGAAGCAGTTTTCCGGCCGTGCCCTTGCCCTGGCGCAGATCGTCGCTGATCCGGGTCAGGTCGACGGCGACGCGATCGATCTTCTCGCTGGTGCTTTTAAGATCCCCGAGCAGGCCTTTTTGGTCGTCGGCGAAAGCCGAATCCATTTCCTTGACGAAATGATCCACCATGTCCACGGTTCGCGACATTTTCACCGAGATCTGGTCCATGTTCTCCAAGATCCGGCCGACCTGGCCGGTTTCAGCGAGCATGGTATTCAGTTTTTCGGTGATGGATCTCAGATTGATGAAAGATGCGCGCAGGGATTCCTTGGAATACTTGTCGGAAATGATATCGTTGATGGAATCGGTGATCTGGATGGTGCGCTCATATATATTGTCAAATTTTTCCTTCAATTCGTCCAGGTTAAAAGGTTCGATCGCCAGGATTTCGCCCCCGGGTTCGATGAAAATGGGTTGGGGCTTGTTGAATTCATCCTTGTATACGATCTCAATGTATTTTTCGCCGACAAAGCCGATGGTGGTTATGATGGCGCGGGCGTCGTTTAAAAGCTGGTAGCGGTTATTGATCATCAAGCGCACCACGGCCTTGCGCCCTTCCAGGTAGATTTTATCGACGATGCCAATCTTGACCCCGGCCAGGCGCACCGGCGCGGTCTCGTACATACCGGCAACCGTGGCGAACCTGGCGTATATGGGATAGCGTTTGCCCTTGGAAAAGAATTCGCTGCAGGATTCGGTCTTGATGATGAAATAGGAAAAAACGACGAACACGACCATCAGGAAAATTCCCAATTTAATTTCTTTCTTCATATTATCACCTTATCTTGATAGGTCCTTCGGCCTTGCCTTCGATGAATTGCCGGACCACGGCGTTTTTGGTGTTGCGGATCTCCTCAGGACTGCCGGTTTCAATGATCTCCCCTTCGAAGAGAACCGCAATTTTATCGGAGATCTTGTAAGCGCTGACCATGTCGTGGGTAATGACAATGGAGGTGATCCCGGGGCTGGCGCTGACCTTGATGATCAGCTCGTTGATCATGTCGGCCATGATCGGATCCAGGCCGGTGGTGGGCTCGTCGAACATGATGATGGCTGGTTTTTTGGCAATGACCCGGGCGATGGCCACCCTTTTTTTCATGCCGCCGCTGAGTTCCGCCGGCAGCAAATGGGCTATATCAGAGAGCCCGACCTGGTTCAGGCTGTGCTCGATAACCAAATTGATGGCCGCGGCATCCATGTTTTTGCGATTTTTTATGCCGAAGGCCACGTTCGCACCCACGCTCAGGGAATCGAAAAGGGCACTGCTTTGAAAAACCATGCCGAACTTGTGCACCATGTGGTAGAGATCGCTTTCCCTCATTTTGGTGATGTCCTCGCCTTCCACCAGGATGGAGCCGGAATCGGGCTTCATCAGGCCGATGATATGCTTGAAAAGGACGCTCTTGCCGCTGCCGCTGCCGCCGATAATGGTCGTGGTCTGACCGGGCTCGATGTCCAGGTTCACACCCTGCAGCACCTTTTTATCGGCGAACGATTTATGAAGATCGCGGATTTCGATCATCGCAGGCTGAAGGGCAGGATCTTAGTCCAAAAGAAATCGGAAACCAGGATGATCACCGAGGACACAACCACGGCGGTAGTGGTGGCCTGCCCCACCCCCTTAGCCCCGCCCTCGGTTTTCAAACCGAAATAGCAACCGATGACGGCGATGGTCAGCCCGAAAAAAACGGACTTGATCAATCCCGACACTACGTCCCAGATCTCCAGGGAGACGAAGAGCTGGGAATCGAACAAATTGGGATTCTGGTGGACCACCAGCGCGGCCACCAGCCTGCCGCCCATGATGCCGACAAAATCGCCGAAAAGGGTGAGCAGGGGGGTCATGATGACCAGGGCGATCAGGCGCGGGCTGACCAGGTATTTAACCGGGTTGACTCCAAAAGTGAACAGGGCGTCGACCTGCTCGGTGACCACCATGGTGCCGATCTCAGCGCTGTAGGAAGCGCTGACCCTGCCGGCCAGCATCAGACCGGTCAGCACCGGGATCAGCTCTTTGGTCAGGCTGACCCCGACCAGGGATCCTGTGAATACTTCAGCGCCGAAACGCTGCAAGCCGAAATAGCTCTGCAGGGCCAGCACGCCGCCCGTAAATACGGCCATCAAAAAAATGACCGGGATGGATTTGATCCCGTCCAGATACAGGTGGCTTTCGATCAGCCGGAAGTTGAACGGTCTCCTGAAGATCAAAGCGATCGCCTTGCCCGCCAAAATAAAGATTTCGCCGCTGTTGCGGGCAAAATTGAAGAGCGACTGCCCGATCCTGTTCACCCGCACTATTCTCTCTCGTGGAATTCCATATTGGCAAACTTGGTGAATTTGTCGAGGAAAGCCAGGACGATCTTTCCGGTCGGGCCGTTCCTCTGTTTGGCAACGATCAGGTCGGCTTCGCCCTTGCGTTCCGAGTCCTTGTCGAACTGGTCGTCACGGTGAATGAAGATCACCACGTCGGCGTCCTGTTCGATGGAACCGCTCTCCTTGAGGTCGGAAAGCTGATATTTTGGGCCTTTCTCCCTTTTGCCGCCCCTGGTTTCCGGTGAACGGTTCAGCTGGGCCATGGCCACCACCGGGATCTGCAGTTCCTTGGCCAATTCCTTCAGGGCGGCGGTGATGACGGCCACTTCCTGGGCCCGGTTGTCGCTGCGGCGCAGATTCTCGCCCGTCACCTTGATCAATTGCAGATAGTCGACAAAAACGATATCCAGGTTCTTTTCCGCCTTCAGTTTCCGCGCCCTGGCTTTCATTTCTACGATGGAGAGCGAGGCCGAATCGTCGACGTATAGTTTGGCTTTCTGCAGTTCGGAAGCGGCCAGTTCGAGGTCATGCCATTCCTTGTTGGTTAGGTGGGGTTTGGCGGTGCGGATCGAGCTCATACTAACCTTGGCATGGATGGCCATCATGCGCATCAACACCTGTATCTTCGACATTTCTATGGAATAGAAAGCCACGGCTTTTTCTTCCTTGATGGCCATGTTCACGGCGATATTCAGCGCCAACGCCGTCTTGCCCATGGAGGGGCGGGCGGCAAAAACTATCAGGTCGCCGTTCTGAAAACCGGAAGTGATGTCGTCGAGATCGTAATAACCGGTCTTTAGTCCCTGGCTCTCCCCTCCCTTCTGGATTCTCTCGATCAAATCCATGGCCTCGGGGATCATTTCGGCGGTGGAAACAAACCCTTTTTTAATGCGGTCCTCGGAGATCTTGATGATGTCTTCCTGCATTTCGTTGAGCAGGCTGATGGTGTCGGCAGCCGGTTCCCCGCCTTTTTGAATGATGTTCCGCGAGGTTAAAATGATCTTGCGCAGCGTCGAGCGATCCTTAACGATCTTGATGTATTCCTTGATATCCAGGTTTTCCGGGATATCGTCGACCAGGGAGGTAACGAAGGCGTGGCCGCCGACAAACTGCAGTTTTTTCTTTTTTTCCAGAAAACTGGAAATAGTGATGATGTCGGCGGCGGAATCGCTGTTGACCAGTTGCAGGACGGCCTGGGCGATCAGGATATGGGCATCGCGAAAAAAATCCTCGCTGCTGATCTCGGCAAAGACCTGATTGATGTAGCGGTTGTCGATCAGCATCGCCCCCAGCAGAGCTTTTTCGGCTATTTCGTCGTGGGGCAGGGCCTGGTTTAATTCAAGCGCCATAGGTTCGGTTAAGCCGGAGTTTCTTCGCCGTCCTTCAAAACTTCAATCTTGATTTCTGCATCCACATCTTTGAATAGTTTTATCTTGCCGGCGAAAACACCCAGCTTTTTAATAGGCTCTTCGAGATGGATTTTCTTTCTTTCCACGCTGATGCCGATGGCGGCGAGTTCTTTTTCGATCTCGGCCGTGGTGACCGAACCGAACAAGACATCGTTCTCTCCGGCTTTCTTTTTAATGGAGATGGACACCCCATCCAGCTTTTGTTTTTGTTCAACGGCGGAGAGTTTTTCCAATTCCAGCTTTTTCTGGTGTTTCTTCTTCTTGCCTTCAATGAGCGTAACGTTGTGCGCGGTGATTTCCAGGGCCAACTTTCTGGGCATGAGAAAATTGCGGGCAAAGCCCTTTTTCACTTCGATGATATCTCCTAAGCTGCCGACTTTTTCGACATCCGAGCTCAATATGACTTTCATGTGATCCTCTTTTTTTCTTCGGTGAATCTGAGCAAAGCCATCTGCCGGGCTCTCTTGATGGCCTTGGACAATTGCTTCTGGTGATAGGCGCAGGTGCCGCTGACCCGGGCCGGAAAAATGCGCCCGGTCTCGGAAATAAAATTCTCCAGATTTTTGTGATTCTTGTAATCGATCAGCGTGATCTTGTCTTTGCAGAATGCGCAGTATTTTTTGCGCGCCGAATAATATTTTTTGGGGGGTTTGCCGTCACCGCTACTACTTCTCATCTGCATCTGATTCCTCCTCTTTCTCTATGAAATCTTCGCTTTCCCTTTCCTCGCTGCGGCTTTCCAGGGTTTTTTTGCGGATCTTGTCGATCTTGGCCCATTTTTTGGTCAGTTTGTTGGATTTCTTCAGCTTGTCATCAAGCCGCAGAGTGATGAAGCGCAGCACTTTTTCCATTTGCTTCAGGCGCCTTTCCAGGGTGGTGATGATGGCGCCGTCGACTTCGGTCTGGATGAACACGTAATAGCCTTCCAGGTTTTTTTTAATTGGAAAGGCCATTTTTTTTCTTCCCCATTCATCAAGATTTTCAATAAGGCCATTGGCTTTCTTGATGGTGGCGGTGATGGACTCGATGATTTTTTTGACTTCTTCCTCATTGACCTCGGGGGTTATGATGAAGCCAATCTCATACCTGCTGTTCATTTTTCCTCCTTATGGATGTTTTAGCCTCTTCTTTTTGAAGAAGCAAGGAGTTCTTTCTCCTGTTGAATATATTCATGGTACTGTGAATATCATTTTCTAAAATCATTTGCGCCGCTTCGGCGGCACTGACGACCCCCTCCTGAAGCTTGGCAAAGGACTGGCCCTTGAGGGGCTTCAATACATAGCGGATGATGTCTGCGGTTTTGCAACCGGCGTTGCGGATGCCGATGCGCAGGCGGGGGAAATCCTGGGTGCCGCAATGCTGGATCACCGAGCGCATCCCCTTGTGGGTGCCGGAGCTCCCTCTTTCGCGGATGCGGATGCTGCCCAGCGGCAGGTCGATGTCATCATAGATCACCAGCATATCGGAATAAGCGAACGAGAACATCTTTTGCAACTTGTGAACGGCAAGTCCGGATTCGTTCATATAAGTCATGGGTTTGGCCAGGACGACATCTTGACCGCAGATGCGCGCTTTTTTATAATGCAGGGTCCTGCCCAGGCCGGCCAAAGCGATGTCGTGACGGCGGCAGATCTCCTCGATGCACATGAATCCGGCATTGTGCGGGCTTTTCTTATATATTTTATCTGGATTGCCCAAACCGATGAAAACAAAAATTTATCCCTCCTTTTTGTCTTTGCCTTTGTCCTTATCTTTGCCTTTGTCTTTATCTTTGCCTTTGTCTTTATCTTTGTCTTTGTCTTTATCTTTGTCTTTGTCTTTATCTTTGTCTTTGTCCTTGTCTGTTTCCTTGGCCTTTTCCATGCCGGCGGCGGCTTCCGGAGTGACTTCAGCACCTTCAACGGGCTCTTCAGCGACTTCAGCCACCTCAACAACCTCTTCCTTGGCTTTGGCGGCCACGGCGCAGATCACGGTGTTGTCCGGGGAGAGGATTTGATAGGCTTCGGTTTTGGCCAGGGTTTCCACCTTGATCGACTGGCCGATATGTAGGGCCGAAATATCCACGCGGATCTCCTTGGGAATACTGGTGGGCAAGCTGCGCACCAGCACTTCGCGGGAAATGAATTCCAGCAGACCGTCCTCGGTTTTGACACCGATGGATTCGCCTTCGAGCACCACGGGCACTTCGACTTCCACGGGCTTGTTCAGGTCGATGCGGATGAAATCGACATGGATGATGTGGTCTGATAAATAATCGTACTGAATATCCTTGATCATGGCGTCGAATTTGGATTTCTCGCCCTGGCTGATACGCAGGATCGAGTTTTCCCTGTTCTCTGATTTCAGGATGCCCTTGATGTCGCTCAGGTTCACCGCGATGGGGATGCTTTCCGCGCTGATGCCGTAAAGGATGGCCGGGATCTTGCCCTGGGCCCGCAGCCCCTTGCGGGCCTGTTTGCTTATTTCTTTTCTCAGTTCCGCATTGATCGTGATCAAATTTTCCATTTTCACCTCTTTTCTTTTTATAAAAATAATTTCGAAACGGAAGTTTCCTTGTGGATGCTGGCAATAGCGTCGGCGAAGAGCTTGGACACGGAAAGCACTTCGATCTTCGGGCATTCATCCGGGCGGCAGTGCAAAGGAATGGTATTGGTGACAAAAATTTTTTCCAAGGGCGCCTCATTGATCCTGGCCAGGGCATTTCCGGAAAATATACCGTGGGTACAGGCGGCGAAGACTTTCTTGGCGCCATTCTTTTTCAAGGCGTTGATGGTCGCGCTCAGGGTGCCGGCGGTGTCGATGATGTCGTCAACGATGATGGCGTTCTTGTTCTCCACGTCACCGATGATGTGCATCAGCTCGGCCACGTTCGGAGCCGTCCTTTTTTTATCGGCGATGGCCAGGTCGGCATTCAGTTTGCGCGCAAATAGACGGGCTCTTTCTACGCCTCCGGCGTCGGGTGAAACTATGACCAGGTCCCGCAGCTTCATCTTTTTGAAATGGGAAATGAAGACCGGCAGGGCCATGAGATTGTCGACGGGAATGTTGAAAAATCCCTGAATTTGGGCGGCGTGCAAATCGATGGTCAGTACCCTTGAAAAACCGGCGGTCTCCAGCAGATCAGCGAGCAGCCGCGCCGAAATGGCGACCCTGGGCCTGTCCTTGCGGTCCTGGCGGGCATAGGCGTAATAGGCGATCACGGCCGTGATGCGGCGGGCAGAGGCCCTTTTGAAAGCGTCGGCCATCAACAGCAGCTGCATGATATGGAAATTGCTGTCCGCGCAGAGCGATTGCACGATGAACACATCGGCGCCGCGGACGTTTTCGTGGCTCTGAAAACGGATCTCGCCGTCGGAAAACACATCCAATACCGACCGGCCCAACTTGCGGTGCAGATGCCTGGCGATATCGCCGGCAAGTTTTTCATTGGCTGAACCGGAAAAAATCAAAAATTTATTTTCGTTTATCATTTGGTTTTTCTGGGGCGGTAGGATTCGAACCTACGAATCTCGGCTCCAAAGGCCGATGCCTTACCGCTTGGCCACACCCCAATTCTCTCCTGATAATTTTTTCTGGTTATGGTGCGCGTCAGAATCACGCCGGGCAACGTCTGGGGCAAGGCGGCCATTTTTTCTGCCGGGCCGATACCGAATACCGCTGAGCCGCTGCCTGTCATTTGCACGAGATCGCATCCTCCTCGCAACATTTTTTTCTTGATTTCCCTGATTTCCGGAAATAAATCAAAAGTGATATTTTCCAGTTCATTTTCTAATACGGAGAAATCGCTTCTTCTCAGGAAGAGTTCTATTTTACTGGGAAACAGTGCTTTTGTCAAGCGCCAGCGGGAAAAAATCAAGGCCGTGGAAACGCGTTGCGGCGGGATGAAAAGAGCGATGGGCCGGGACTCGATTTCAGTCATGGGAGTCAACGACTCCCCTATTCCTTCGCCCAGAGCCGTGCCGCCGAGAAGAAAAAACGGCACATCGGCTCCCAATCCTGCCGCCATTTCATTCAGCTGCGCGAAAGGAATGTTCAAGTTGAAGTAGCGGTTAAGAAAAAGCATCATAACAGCTGCATTACCGCTACCGCCGCCCAGGCCCGACCCGGGCGGGATATTTTTACTGACCGTGATGTCAAAACCGCTGCGCAGGGGATAGTTTTCATAGATCAAGCGGCAGGCGCGGGCGATGGTGTTGCTGTCGTCCCAAGCCACGCGGCTGTCGGAACCTTTCAGGGTGATGCGGGGCAGCGGCTTTTCCTGCAGCCGCAACGCATCGCTCAGATCTATGGTTTGGAAGATTGTCCGCAAAGTATGATATCCATCCGCCCTTTTGCCGGTGATCTCCAATCCCAGGTTGATCTTGGCGAAAGATCGCAGTTCAATCATCGTCCAGCACGCTTTCGAGATCGGCAGCTTGATAGCGGCCGCTGTAATTGATGAGAATGATTTGCCCCGGGCGGAATTCGCGTCGGGAAATTCTCAAGGTCAGGTCGGTTGAACCCCGGCGAAAACGGACCGTCTCGGGGGCTCCGGTTCGGCTGTCGTTTTTCAGGGAAACCGAGATCCCCTTGCTGCTGAGTTCGGTTTGGGGAACCCGGCCTTTGATCAGGATCTGCTTTAAATCCTCCAGGGTCAGTTCGATGCCCCACAGACGCTGCAGCAGGGAAATGAACTCCCCTTTCCAGAACATCTTTTTGGCAAAATTAAGCAGCACGGCTTCTTCGCCGTCGGCATTCAGTTCCAGGCCGACCTGGTTGAGTGGCGTGAAAAAAAGGAATTTGGCGCAGCGGTCATCAAAACGCCAGTGAATCCTGCCGTTTTGTTTGCTTCCATCGTTATGGAAATTGAATTTGATGCTCAGGGATTGGAAATAAGGCCCGGACGGGGGCAATAGCTCGGGTTCGCGGGTCTGACAGGAAATGAAAAAAATGATCCCGAGCAAAGTTATGATTTTTTTCAGCATTGGCTTTTATTTTAACATAGTTACAGGGCATTTGTCGCTGCCAAAGAGAAAATCACCCAGGTGGACGGAAGTGGCGAAAACCCTGCCTTGACCGCTGCCGGCGGTTATGCTACCATCGATAATTGGGCCGGGGTGGCGGAATTGGCAGACGCACGGGACTTAAAATCCCGGGAGGGCAACCTCGTGGGGGTTCGATTCCCCCCTCCGGCAAATAACCTAACGACCTAACGTGACAAGTGACGAGGGAAGAATAAGATAAATGTATAAAATCTGTAGGGGCGGTTCGCGCGTGTCCCCACCAGGGGGAACCACCCTTACTTGAAGAGAAAATCAAAGAGCGGGAAAATTGTAAGGGAGGGTTTGAAACCCTCCCCTATTTCAGATTCAATAAAAGGGCGGGGACAAGCCCCGCCCCTACAAAAAACCGTTTATTTTAGGCTCGTCTTGATCTTGGCGAAATAGGTATACAGCACCGGGATGAAGAACAGGTTGAAAACGGTCGAAGCGACCAGGCCGCCGATCAGGGCCACGGCCATGGGCGAATTCATTTCGCCGCCTTCCTTGCTGGTCATGGCCATGGGGATCATGCCGGCCATGGTGGTCAGTGAAGTCATAAGAATAGGCCGCAGGCGCGTGGTCGCCCCCTTGATCACGGCTTCCAGGCGGTCCATGCCGCCGGTGATGAGCTGGTTGATGTAGTCGACCATGACGATGCCGTTGTTCACGGCGATGCCGGCCAGGATGATGAAGCCCATGATCGAGCCCATGTTGATGGTCTTGCCGGTGATGGCCAGCAGCACCACCACGCCGATGAATCCCAGGGGCAGTGTGAACATGTTGATGAACGGGAATTTCAGGTTTTCGTATAGCGAGGCCATGACGGCGAAAACAAGCACCAGTGCGATCAGCAAGGCGAAGGCCAGAGTGGTGAAGGTCTCAGTCATATTCTGGTACTGGCCGGCTATCTCGGTGAAATATCCTTGTGGCAGATGGGACGTGATGTCCGCGGTTTTTTTCTTGATCTCATTGACAATGCCGCCCAGGTTGCTGCCCAGGTAGTTGGCCCCGACCGTGACCTTGCGCACCATGTTCTCGCGGTCGATGCGCACCGGCCCGAAAAGGTTTCTGATTTCGGCCACCTGGGACAGGTAAACTTTGGTTCCCAGCGTGGTCTGGATGGGGAGTTTTTTCAGGTCAGCCAGGGAGGCGCGGTCGCTTTCGTTCAGGCGCACGCGGATGTCGCGGTCCTCGCCTTCGACGAACATTCGCGACACCACGGTGCCGATAGTGTATGTCTCGACCTGGCGGGAGATCTCGTATGGCGTCAGTCCCAGCTTGGAGGCTTCCTCTTTCTTGATATGCAGTTGGATTTCTGGCTTGCTCTTTTCCAGGGAGATCTTGACGTCGCGAACGCCTTCAATGTCAACGATGCTACTGCGGATGCTCTCGGCGATGCCCTCGAGTTTGCCCATGTCGCGGCCGAAGCAGTTTATCTCAATGGGGCTGGTCGAGGAACCGAACATCGAGGCGCCGGCAATGTCGATGGCCGTGATCTGGCTGTTCTCCAGGGTAGGGAACGACTGGCGCCAGCGCTCCAGGATCTGCTTGTCCGATTCCTTTCTCTGGCTGCTGGGCTTCAGGTAGGCGTAGATGATCGATTCGTAGGAGCCGGCGGCGCCAGTGCCGCTGGCCGTGTCCTGGGCGCTCATTTCACTGGTGCCGACCTGGATGAAGGTGGTGATGACGTTGGGGTCCTTGAGCGATTGCTCCTCGAGGTACTTGGTGATGCGGTCGGTTTCCTCGATGTTGGTCCCGACCGGCATGGAAAGTTTCAGGAAGAGCATGGAATTATCGGTCTGGGGCATGAATTCCTTGCCCAGGAACGCGGCGCCGACCAGCGACAGGAGGAAGGCGGCGATCACCGCCAGGAGGACCCTTTTTCTTTTGGCCAGGGCCCTGCGCAGCCAGCCTTCATAACGGTCGCGAACCGGGGTGAACTTGTCCTCGCCAAGAGCGGTGACCGAATTCGTCGCCGCGGCGCCCTTTTTCAGACGCAGGCGGAACATCCAGGCAGCCAGCATGGGCACGATGGTCAGGGCCACGAATAGCGACGCCAGCAGGGCGATGATCACCGATACGGCAAGGCTTTGCGCCAGGCGGCCGGCGATGCCGGTGGCGAACATCATGGGGAAGAACACGGCCACGGTGGTCAGGGTGGAAGCGCTGATGGCCATGCCCACTTCCGAGGTGCCGACGCGGGCAGCTTCCATGGGGCTCTTGCCCTCCTGCAAGTGGCGGAAGATGTTCTCGATGACCACCACGGCATTGTCGACGAGCATGCCCACCCCCAAGGCCAGTCCCCCCAGGGTGATCAGGTTCAGGGTGTAACCCATCATGTAGAAGGCGATGAAGGCTACCACTATTGAGAGCGGGATGGTGATGCCGATGGCCACGGTGGGCTTGAGGTTGCGCAGGAAGAGGAAAATGATCAGCATGGCCAGGAGACCGCCCCGCAGGATGTTGCGGCTGGCCTTACTGGACATCATCTCGATGATGCGCGACATGTCGAGCCAGACGTGGAACTTGACGCCTTGTTTCAATGTCGGTTCGATGCCGGCCAGTATTTTTTTCACCTGGCGCGCCACCAGCACCGAGTTGGCGCCGGAGCTCTTGGTGATCATCATCATGATGCCCGGTTTGCCGTTCAAGCGCAGCTTGAGCCGGGTCTCTTTGGCTGTCTCGATGACCGAGCCGATGTCTTTCAGGAAGATCGGCGCCCCGCCGGGGCTGACACCCACCAGGACGTCTTCGATCTCGGCAAGCACCTTGAATTCGCCCATGCTGCGCAGCAGGAACTCGCGGTGGTTCTCGGTCATGTAGCCGGCGGGCAGGTTGATGTTGGAGGCCTGGATGGCCATCTCCACCTGGCTGATATTCAGTCCGCGCGATTCGAGCTTGCCCTTGTCCACGCTGACCAGCACTTCGTTGAGCTCAGGCGAAAAGACCGAGGCCGAAGCCACGCCCTCGATACGTTCCAGGCGAGTGGCCACCTCGTTGTCGATGTAGTCGCGCAGGCGGCTCAGGTTCATGTCGCCGCCGGTGATGCCGTAAGCGATGATCGGCATCTGCGAGAAATTGAACTTCATGACGAAGGGTTTCTGGGCACCCTTGGGCAGGAACATTTCATACAGTCCGATGGCGTCGCGCACGTCCTGGGCGGCGAAATCGAGGTTGGTCCCCCATTCGAATTCGATCATGACCACCGACTGCCCTTCCATGGAGATGGAGCGCAGGTCCTTGATCCCCGAGACCGTGGAAATCCATTGTTCCACCGGCCGGGTGATGTTCTGTTCCATGTCCTCGGATGAGACGCCGCTGTAGGTGGTCACCACGGTGATGAACGGGTAATCCAGGTCGGGCAGCATGTCCAGCCCCAGCTTGGTAAAAGAGATCAGTCCCAGGATGACGATGACCAGGACCACCATGGACATGGTCACCCGTTTTTTCAGTGAAAAATCAACGATCTTCATTTTTCGTCTCCGGCCAAAACGATGGCCGTACCGTCCTTCAGGTCATAATTGCCTTCGATCAATACCTGCTCGCCGGCTTTCACTCCGGACAGCACCTCGAATTGGCGCTCGTCGCGCAGGCCTACCTGCACGGCGCGGCGTCGGGCCATGCCGTTCTCGTTGACCATCACGTCCTTGTCGCCGAGCAGCAAGGCCGAGAGCGGCAGCAAGTAGACGTTTTCCCGACTGAGATATTCGATGGAAATATCAGCGTACACCCCGGCCTTGATCTTCATTTCCGGGTTTTCGATCTTGATCTCCACCTTGAAGGTCTTGGAGAGGGGGTCGGCGGCCAGGTTCTTGGAATAGACTTCCCCGGAAAAAGATTCACCGGGCAACGATGAAATCCCGACCAGGCAGCTCTGGCCGATCTTGATTTTTTCGATCTCCTCGGCCGGAGCGTCCACCACGATCTTGACCTTGGACAGGTCCATCAGGGTCAGGATGCTCTGGCCCATGCCCATTATGGGGTTGATCATGTCACCCTCTTCCATGTTCTTGGCCGCAATGACTCCCGCGAAAGGCGCTTTCATGTAGGCGTTATTCAATGTGTAGTCCACCAGGTCCAGGTTGGCCGCAGCGCTCTTCAGCTGGGTGTCGGCGGCATCGAGGGCCAGCTGGGTGTTTTCATACTGCATCTGTGAGATCGCCTTGTTTTCCAGCATTTTTTTCATGCGCTCGGCGTTGAGCTTGGCGTTCTGGTAGGCGGTCCGGGCCACGGCCATGGCGGCCCGGGCCTGCTTCTGCTGCAGTTCTAGGGCGGTCATGTCCAGCACGGCTAGCAATTCACCCTGGCCGACACGATCGCCCTGCTTTTTCAGGATGCGACCCACGCGGCCGGAAGCGTCGGGTGCGATATTGGCGGTCTTCCAGGCGCCGACCGTCCCTTTATAATTGAAGTATTTTGACAGCGTCCCATTTTGCATTAGCTCGGCTTTTACCAGCAGCGGCTGTTTTTGCAGTTCGGACGTCTGCCCGCCTTTTTTCGAGCAAAATGATAAAGTGAAAACCAGGGCCAGCAATACGATTAAAATTCTTTTCATTCGACACCTCCGTTGATATCGATGCCAGTGATCTTTTCAAGTTCGGCTATGGCAATATTGTAATTATACAGGGCCTGAAGGTAATTGACCTTGGCCCGTGTCAATTCGTTATATGATGAATTCAACTCCAGGATGGTGATCATCCCCTCCCGGTAGTTGAGTTCGGCTATGCGAACGCCTTCTTTGGCGCTTTCCATGTTTTTCAGCCCCAACTGGATATTTTCATACTCCTGGTTGATGGTGCGGTAGCCGCTCTCGACTTCCAGGCGGGTGGCATCGCTCAGTTGCTTGAGGTTCAGATCCATGATCTTTTTCATTACTCTCATTTCACCTACCTGGGCGTTTCTTTTCAAACCGGTGAATATGGGAAAACTGACCCCCAGGGAAATGTTGAAATAATCATCCCAATTGCTTGAGTTGAACTTGAAATAATCAGACTGATAGCTATAATTGGCCACCAGGGAAAAATTAGGAATATATTGGGCCCAGGTGATCTTGAGCAAATTATCGATTTTTTGTTTTTGCATCTGCAGCTGCAGCAGTTCCGAGCGGTTTTTCAGGGAGCTTTGCAGCAATTTGACCCATTCCAATTGCAATTGCCGGTAGCCCAATTCCCCCTGCAGGCGTATCTCCCGGGAGGACGGCAGGCCCAGCATCAATTTCAAACCCAGCATGGATGTTTCCAGCAAGTTTTCCACGCGCAGGACATCTGGCCTGGTGGCGCTGAAAGCCAGCTCCGCCCTCAATAAATCGTATTGGGAAACCATGCCCAGGTCAAAACTCCTCTTGACGTTGTTGTAGTTGCTTTCAGCCAATGCATAGGCTTCATTATGGGCCTTGAGCAGTTCCTGCGTGATCTGAATGTTGTAAAACATCTTTCGCACGTTCAGGACCGTATCGGCCCGGGAATTGCTTTCCTTTTCTTTGGCCAACTTCAGGTCCAGTTCGGCATTCTTGTAGGTGAAAAATATTTTGCCGCCGGTGAACACGGGTTGGACGATCTGAAAAGTGAAGGCGTAATTTTTGGTGAACCGCATGGAAACACTGGTTGCTTCGCCGCCGGGATACAATGGCGGGATCTCAATGGCCATTAGCTTTTCATCCAATATCTTGCTCCCTTGCAAGGTCACTTCCGGCAGAAAACCGAAGTTCTGCAGCAGGCGGTAGCGGTACTGCCTGACCTCCTGCTGACTGATCTGATAGGTAGTATTGTTGGTCAAAGCCAGCTCGATCGCCTGGTCGACGGTAAGGTCCATGGCGGGGTCCTGGCAGAATCCCGCAACGGCCAGCAGCAGTAATGCCAATAATGCTTTATTCATCGATGCCTCCTAGGCCAGAATGCCGTGTTTCAATACTTTCATGATCAATTCTTTTTGTTTTTCATGGTCGATGCCATCACCCAAAATCGAGTCCAAAAAAGCGCTTTCCAGCATGTTATTCAGGATGGTGCCGATCATTTCCTCACTGAAATCATCAAGGATATCCGGGCGCACGATGTCTTTGATGAAATTGCCCAAGGCCATGACAATCTCGTGCCTGATACGCAATTGCAGGTTCAAATGTTCATCGATGTTCTCATGGATGATCATGTGGTGCTCGCGGATGATCATTCTTAAAAAATTCCGTTTTTGCTGCACCATGGACAGCGAAAGGTCGATGATGTCTTCGATGGTCCGGTACTTGTCGGTGCTGTTGGCCATGAGTTCATTGGCCTTTGTCGCGATCTCTCTTTGAAAGCGCTGCCAGAGTCCTGTGAACAACATGTATTTGCTGTCGAAATAGTTGTACAGGGTGGGTTTGGAAATGCCGCATTTCTTGGCGATCATGTCCATGGAAGTGTTTTTATAGCCATTGATTGTAAAAATCTCTTCGAAATTTTGCAGTATGAAATCACGCATTGCGTCTTCTTTGGTTGCTATCAAAGTTTACCTCCGGTAAAGTAAATATACTCGAGACAAATAATTTTACTTCACGTAACCTATTTTACCTCAGAGTTTAGTTTTTGTCAATACCTTGGTCGGCAAAGTCAAGCTCGGGCGGCGTCTTGACAATTAGCCGGGGAAGGTTTACATTTTGCCTATGGCCGTGACAGCAAATGAATTGGATCAGATCAAGAGCATACTGAATGGAAAAAAGTTGCACATTTCCCGCCAGAAAATCGCAGCCAGCCTGGCCATGCTGGACGAATCACAGGAAATTTTCCCCCAACCGCAGCAAAAAGCGCTTCTGGTCCAGCTGCTGCACTTATATGAAAATTCAAAAAAAAAGGTGGTCATCCAATTGGAAGAGCTGGGGGAAAAAGAACTGCCGCTGACCGTGGTCATGGGAGTCCTGGCCGAAGACTGGACAGGAATGGCCAATTCAATCCTGGGCATCATCCATCAAAAACACGGCAACGTGCTTTTTTTAAAGGGATTTACCCTGACCTGCCAGGAGCGCAAACTGGGGGTCGTCCTGCTCTCTTTCCTGATCCAGACAGCGGAGGATTACGGCCGTTTCCTGAGAGACAAGAACAACCTCCTGGCCGCCCTCAAGGAAGCCTCGCAGGGCACTTTGGGCAAAACCCTGCTGCTGGAAGACGAAACCATCAAATTCGAAATTTACAACCAGACCATCAACACTATCAAAAGAATGTACCGCGAGCCGGATATTGAAGAAATCATCGGCGAGAACGGCGAAACCCTGAAATTTTTTTCTTCGCGTTCCCGGGAATACCTGCAGGAAAGAAAACTCTCCGATCTGGCCGGGCTGGTGATCGACAATTACAAGTTCCAGAAACAGATCCGCGACGGTCAGGCCGACAAGAAGATCAGGATCAAAAATTTCGAGACCCTGGACGAGCACCTTACCGGCATCACTTTCGGCTGCTGGGAAGAAAATTTTTCAGTGGAAAATTTCCTGAAAACCCTGGATTTCATCGTGCCGGGACACATCATCAAGCACCACAAGAGTTTTGTTTCCTCGGAAAAGATCCTGATCTACCGCATCGAGATCGTCGACAGCCATTACCTGCCGCTGAATCCCGATGCCATCAAATCCATTGAAAGTTCTCTTGAGAAACTGATCAGCACCTCGGTCGACGAAAAATTTTCACAGATCAAGTCCGTGGGCGGCTATGAGCATTACGCCCGGGCCATCATCCCCTTCCTGATGGAGGAATTAAAGGTCACCGGCATCAGCCAGGTATTCATGAGCGTGGAAAAGAAAACCGAGTTCATGATGCAGCTGAAGCTCATCCTGGTTTCCAGGCAAAGCAAGAAAAACAACCTGAACAAACTGATCCGCCTGCTGGAAAGCCGCAACGGCATCGAGATCCTGTCGGTCATCCCTCCGCGCCTTTACCAGAACCACATCGAGATCAACATCATGAACCTGAAAATAGTTCTGAGCGAATTCATTTCCATTGCCGCCATCTTCCAGACCATCAAGAACATTTTGAAAAGCCTGTACGGCCAGGTCCGTGATTTTGACGAGGGTCTGCGCGACAGCGACATGCGTTCCCTGATGGACCTGACCACCGAAGTGCGTTCCCTTAATCCCCTGCTGATCAAGGAAATCTACTACAATTTCGATGAGCTCTACCGCCTGGAGACCCCGCCCAAGATCATGGCCGAGATCATGAAGCTGGTTTGCGAGACCATCAAGGCGGCCAAAAAGCAGGAAATGGACCGGGTGATTATCATGTACAAGCACATCCGCCATGAGCTTAAAAATGAATTTATTAAAACCATTTTTGTCATTTCCTACGTCAAGGAAAAGAAAATTATCAGCAAATTCATCAACAACCTGCACGACATCGAAGTTTATTTCACCCGCATCGAATGGGAGCAGCGCTTTTACCTGATCCTGATATTCAAGAAAGACAACCTGGCGCTTCCCGAAGACGAGATAAAAAAGATCAAAATCGAGGTGCTGGATAAATTCCTTAAAAACGCATTGATCATCGACGCCACCCAGCAGAGCGTCGATGAGGAGTGCTGAAACTGACCGCCCCATGTTCGGCCTGAATTCCCCTTACCGTATCACCGCCGCCCAACAAACGGCTGTGGATGAAATTGTAGGAAATTTCCGCCGGGGCTGCCGCAAGCAGGTACTGCTTGGGGTAACCGGCTCGGGAAAAACCTTCACCATGGCCCAGATCATCGCCAAATTGAATGTCCCCACCCTGGTCCTTTCACCCAACAAGACGCTGGCCGCCCAGCTTTTTGGAGAATTCAAGGGCTTTTTTCCCAATGATCGCGTCGGCTATTTTATCAGTTATTACGATTATTACCAGCCGGAAGCGTTCGTACCGCAGAGAAATCTTTACATATCCAAAGAGGTTTCGATCAATCCCGAGCTGGAAAGGCTGCGCCTGGACGCTACACGCAACCTGCTGGAAGCCAGGGAAACAATCGTGGTGGCATCGGTTTCGGCCATATACAGCATTGGCGCCCCCGAAGATTTTCTCGAGCAGAAGATCCAGATTGCTGTGGGCGATCGTGTTGAGCGCAAGGTGCTTCTCGACCAATTCGTGAAGCTGGGCTACAGCCGCAGCCATGACCTGATGGACAGCGGCAAATTCAGGGTGCGCGGCCAGATTGTCGAGATATTTCCCACCAGCGAGGAAAACCCGCTGCGCCTGGTTTTCAGCAACGACGTGATCAACCGCATCGGCCCTTTCGACGCCATTACCGCGGCCTGGCTTGGTGAAAAAAAACAGGTCAACATTTTCCCGATCAACTTCTTTTTTTACCGCGAGGCTCGCTTGCGGGAAGCACTGGTCCAGATCGGCGCGGAACTGGAGGAGCGGCTAACCTGGTTCAACGCCCAGGGCCAGCCCGATCTGGCCGAACGCCTCCGCCAACGCACCCGGTTCGACATGGAAATGCTCGAGCAGTTCGGCCATTGTCCGGGCATCGAGAATTATTCTCTGTATTTGACCGGGCGTCGCCCGGGCGAAGCCCCCTACACCCTGCTCAGTTTTTTTCCTAAGGGTTTCCTGACCATCATCGACGAGTCGCACGTGACCGTGCCCCAGCTCAACGGCATGTACGCCGGCGACCGCTCGCGCAAGACCAAATTGGTCGACTTCGGTTTCCGGCTGCCGTCGGCCCTGGACAACCGCCCCCTGAATTTCCCCGAGATCGCCGCGCGGCTGCAGAACGTCCTCTACGTTTCCGCCACCCCCGCCCCTTTCGAGATCGGCGACAGCGGTAACCGCGTGACCAATCTCCTGGTCAGGCCCACCGGCCTGATCGATCCCCAGGTGGTGGTCAAAACAGCCGACGACCCGGTGCAGGACATGCTGGCCGAGATCCGCAAGGTAATCGGCTCTAGCCGGGTGCTGGTGACCACCCTGACCAAGAAAATGGCCGAAAAACTGGCCGATTTCCTCACCCTGCAAGGCATCCGCTGCGCCTATCTGCATTCGGAGATCAAAGCCCTGGACCGGGTGAAGATCATCAAGAAACTGCGCCAGGGGGAATTCGACGTGCTGATCGGCATCAACCTGCTGCGCGAGGGGCTGGACCTGCCCGAGGTCTCCCTGGTCATCATTCTGGACGCTGACAAGGAGGGCTTCCTGCGCTCCGCAACCTCGCTGATCCAGACCTTCGGCCGCGCCTCCCGCCACATCGACGGCAAGGTCATCCTTTACGGCGACGCCACGGTGCGCTCGGTGCGGAACGCCATCGCCGAATCACTGCGACGCCGCAACTACCAGATCGCATACAACGAAGAATACCATATCACGCCGGCCTCGGTGCAGAGCCCGATCAAGGATTTCCACGACGACGACTACTGGCTGAAAAAAAGCGAGGAGGCCCTGCCCTCAGACTTCAAGAACCGGGAAGCGCTGGAAAAGGAAATTACTAAATTAACGGCCGCCATGAAAAAAATGGCCGCCAGCCTCGACTTCAAGAACGCCGCCTTGCTGCGCAACCGCATCAAGGCCCTGAAAAACCTGCTGATCGAGATGTTTTGACGCCTATTTGACTTCCAATACCAGGCTCTCCGAATGAGCGTTGAAATAAGGCGCGTACATGCACTGGATTTCGGCGACGCCGGTCTGATAGCGCCCTTTGAGCTGCACCCGCAACTGGTATTCGAAGACATAGGTGCCTTTGGGCAGGTAATCGATGAAGAAATGGCTGGCCGTATCGCGGGTCGACTGGTAATAGGCCAGTCCATCCTGGTAACGGTAGCCGGAAAGGACATCGACCGGCTCCAAGCCGCTGCCGCGCAAATCCTTCAGATGCACATATTCCATGTCGCGGTCGACGCGCAGGACAATGCGATTGACCAGCAAATCGCCGGGCTGCAAAGGTCCTTTGACCGGTTCGATGACCGGCCCGCTTTTACTGTCGCGTTTGACGAATAGTTTTTTCTCCAGCTTCAGGTTGGTCTGGTGTGAGGTAACCTTGCTCATGTCTTCGAAGTATTGGAAATGGACGCCACCCCAGGCAATGCCCGGTTCGTCTTTTTTAACCGTCACCTGGGCCATGGCTGCACTGATCTTTTCCGGAGTATATACTTTTTCATAATAGCCGGTCCCGGCTTCGACTTTTTCCGGCTTGACCTCCAGATCACCCAGCCAGACCTGTACGGTTTTGTTGGCCGACAACCAGTTGCCGCCGCGCAAGATCAGCGCGTAAATGGCATCGGCGGTAGCCTTGGTGCTGCGCCAATGCTGCGTTTCCTTCTGCTTGAGCAGCCAGACACGGCAATCTTCTACTGCTTGTTCATCCCTGGTTATTTCGACAAAAGCCTCGACCATCATGGCCTGGCTCTCGATCGGCGCCCGGTACCAGAAATATGAGAGCTCGTCTTCACGCCAGAAGCGCCCCATTTCTTCATTGACCACGCTGCGCTCCTTGATGGAAGCTACGATCTTTTTAGCCGTCTCGACATTGCCGAAACGCTGCAGAGCCAGAGCCAATTGTGCTTGTGAAAGGCGTGAATTGAGCGACAACCAGTAAGTTTTGCCCTGTTCCAGGAAATAGTTGACCGCGGTTTTACTGGAACTGGAAATGGGGTTTTCTTTCAAAAAAAAGCTGCGCCCATACAGATAAAAAGCAATGGTGCTGCTCAGGTGGTTCAGGTTTTTATCCTTGATCTGGTTATACGCTTGCCGAATCCAGTTATCGAGATAATTGAGTGTCGAGCTGCCGAGCTGCTGGTCACAACTTACACCCAGATGCTGCAGACGGCCGCAGCCGGTCATGATATATAAGGTAATAAAGGGATCGGGGCGACCGCCCGGGAACCAGGGGAAAGCGCCGTTGGACAGCTGCTGCTGCTTCAATTTTGCCAGGGCTGAAGCGATATTGCTGCGCAAAGTATTGGTCTCAAAAAGCAAGCCCACATTCTCCTTGGCCTGGCTTTCACTTTTGGCCTGCAGCACCCAGGGCGTCTCCTGCAGTAAAGCCGATTTCAAATCCTGGTTCTTCTCCAGGTTCGACTTTAAAGCCGCAGTGCCGCGCCACTGATCAAATATCTGCCTGATCTTGGGATCGGAGTTGGCGATGAAGGCGGCCAGCAGATTGCCGTAGTAGCGGTTGAATACCTGCTCGGAGCATTCGTAAGTGAATTCGATCAGGTATGGCAGGGCCTGGATGGCATACCAGGCCGGGTTGGAACTCATCTGTACCGTCAGTTTCAGCGCTTCCAGTGTATCCGACTTGCCCAGTTGCTGTAAACGCTCGAAGATGAACTTTTTCTGCTGCGGCCCGCGCACATTCAAAGGCAGCGACTCGGTGAGCATGATGCGCGAACTGAGTACGGGCAAAGCTCCGGCTTCGCCGTCGGAATAAACGGCACTTTTGGCAATAACGGTGTAGCTGAGCGGGCCCAGGTTCTTGGGCACGCGCAATTCCCAGCTAAAGCCCTGGGACGATTTGGCTGCCAATTTAAAGTTTTGTTTTACATTCTGCAATTGCAAGGCCTGGTTCTGTCTTTGATCACTGAGCAGATCGGCAAAATTAAGCTCCACCACCCCTACCTGTTCTTTTTCCGACAAATTGGTTACTTTGGCGGTAAACTGCAGCACATCGCCTTCACGCAGGAAGCGCGGCGGGTTGGGCGTCACCATCAGTTCCTTCTGGGTCACGGTATAATTGGTGTAGACACCGCTCTGTAGCTCCTTACTGTGAGCAAAACCAAGGAATTTCCACTTGGTCAGGCTTTCGGGCATGGAAAAAGAGATGGTCACCGTACCGTCCTCAGCCATTTGCAGATGGGGATAGAAGAAGGCGGTCTCCTGCAGATTGCGGCGTACCTGGACACCTTGGGCTGATGTATCCCCAGTTTTTTCGGAATCGGTCTTTGTTTTATCTCCTAAAATATTGACACTTCCCATGTTTTTTTTGGTGTCGATGGTCGCGTCAAGGTCACCAACAGCACTTTGTTCTTTTATGGTGCCTGCTTCTGATTCTATAGCCGCTTCCGGCATCATGGCAAGTTTTTGTTCATCTTTAAATTTTCCATTTCCCCTCCTCATCCTGCTGCCCCCGAATTCATAATAAAACAAATTGCGGATGATGGTTTCCGGGAAATGGATATGGGTTAATCGTGGAACTGCTTCATGTTTATTCCAATACTCACGCCAATTATTGAAATGAATAACGTTATTACTCCCCCAGCATTGGCGCTGACTTTGTTCGTAGCGGAAGAAATTAAAAGGATGCCAGTAATGGGCATAGAATTGATCAAGGGAAAAATCGTACATGGCCGCGGCCAGTTCGGCCATTTTCAGGTCGCCTTTTTTGGCCTTGACACGGATTTTGATAGTTTCCTTTTCTCCGGGCTGCAGCTTGGAACGGAAAGTTTTTGTTTCGACCAGCAATTCCTTGTTGTCCCAGGGAACGGCGATGGCGATTCTCTGCAAATAGGCACGATTGTGACTTACCTGGGAGCAGTGAATGGTCAGGCCGCCGCGGAACGCTTCCTTAATGGGCAGTTTGAAAAGCTGCTGGGTTGTCCCTGGTTCGCTCCAGAACGAAGTGATAATACGATTTTGACACTCAACTTCGATAAAACAGCTGCCGCTTTCAAAACCGGTTCCCCAGAACAACTCCAAAGTTTTGCCGACTTCGACTATTTCGTTGCTGACTTTGACCAAATTAGTCAGTTTGAGCGGGAAATGCTTAAGCTTGCGCTCGGGCAAAACCTGCAGCGGCAACAAGGCTTTTACCTCACGGCCAAAGGCATCCCTGGCCCGGGCTTCGACCCGGTAAAAGCCTGCTATTAATTTCAAGGGCAAACTCTGCGCACTTTTTTCAGAGGCATTGAATTTTCCCTGCCACTGCTGCCCGGCCACCGGCCATTGGCGCCAGTCAGAGCCGAATACTGGGCTTGGAACATTCTCCCAAAAGCTTTCGCTAACCGGTTGATCGGGTTGGCGCAGACGATAGATTTGCACTGTCCCCGAAGACGCCAGCGGCAAACCGTCCAGGGTAAAGCCTTGCACCTGCAATTTGAATCCCTGCTGCGTCTCGATCATGGGTGGAGCATCGAGGCGCAAAGCCAAGGCGCTGTAGCCGACCACGATGCCGGTACTGGCTGTGCGCGTCTCGCCCGCCGAGTCCAGGACTTCGGCATTGATACTAAAAATAAATGTGGGATCATCCTTCTCAGCAATGGTTTTATCGGGCTGGGCTTGAAAAGTAATGGCAAAACCGCCAGCGCTGCCGGTAGTCAACGTGCCATGGGCGATTTCCTGGCTCGACTGATTGGTGTTCATATGGTACCAGTAATACCAGTAAGGGAAGCGGGCCTGGCGCTGAATCCGATAGCGCACCCGGGCATTGTCCACGGCAGCGCCATTGTAATTCAGGGCCTTGCCTTTGATGGTCACTTGAGCACCCAGTTTGACACCTGAAGTCGGTTTTTCCAGGCTCACTTCAAATTTCGGCCGCTTGTATTCTTCAACCCGGAAATAAGCGCGGCCATTGAAATTATTGGTATCGAGGCTCATTTGCCCGGTCAAACGGTCACTTGGGGCCATAAAAGTGCCACTGATACTGCCAAAGTCATTGCTTTTTAAGGTCTGCCTGGCCACTTCCTGGCCATTATTGTCGCGGAATCTGACGACGATCTCCTGCGCGGGCAACAATCGGTAATCATTTTTTACGCTGTCGACATGGACGGCGATACCCTTAAAGTAAATAGTCTGCCCGGGACGATAGAGCGAGCGGTCGGTGAAAAACACGATTTTACGGCTTGGACTTTCATCACCCCGGCGATAGGCATTGAGGGAATTTTTGCTTAGTAATTCATCAGCTCCATAACGGACATGGAGGTATTGTTCATAATAATGGTTTTCCTTAGGGAAGCTGAAACTCCCATTTTCATCAGTGATTTTTTTAGCTGCAAAACTGAAATTACTGTCTTGGCGGCGGATCAAAGATACTTCGGCCGCAGCAACAGGTTCACCACTAAGGCTTTCGACCACCAATCCTGATATTTCATTTCCCAATACCCTGGTCACCAAGGTGATGGAACTGACCCATACCCCGGCATAAGCCACTTGACTCGAATTAACAAAATCGGGTTGCCAGGAGGCGAATACCCGATAAAATCCCGGGGCCAAGGCCGGAAAATTCGTCTCCAATCTTTTTTCCTTATAATCGACAGTGGCCGCCAGGTCCATCTTCCAGAAGGCCACGGCTTTGTTTTTCAACAACTTTTCTATTTCCTGGTTATCGAGCCGCAAAGGATGGCCCCATTTTTTTTTCATGAAACGCGCCCAATCATCTTTGACTATGCGAAAATAGATTTTGCGGAAGTTCTTGTATCCAAACCCTATTTTGCCGCCGCTAGGCAGATAAGTATTCTCAGCCTGTAAACTCACGGATTTGGCCGTGATTTCACTTAATAAAGCACGGCAAGATTTGGCAGCCAATGAAGCGGGGAATTTTATGGCGCCGGCCTGGGCAATGGCAAAGGCTTTTTGCAATTCGCCTGTCTCCTGATAAGTCTTGGCCAGATAGTAGTCTGCAAAATTCGAAATGGCAGTCTGCTTTGGTTTTTCTTGTATCTCTTTGAGCCGCTCCCGGTAGCGTGCCAATTTATTTTCTCCCACAGCCGTATTGTAGACATAGCGCAAACGGTCAAGATCGAGGCTTACCAAGGCATCGCTAACACCACGCTGCTGCTGGAACCGCAACAGCTGCTGAAAAAGCTTGACGGCTTTGTAGCCGGCCGAATTTTTATCGGTTGTCTCCGGTTCATAATTAAGGAATTCCGGCAACGGCGCTAAGGCGGCCGAATCGGCTTCAAGTGCGAAAGCATCCTCCGGAGCGGCGCCCGCCTGCTCGGGACGGCAATAGAAGCCCAGGGCTTCGTGGGCCAGGAAGTCGTATAGCGTTGGCCGTAAATCGACCGGCAGGCTTCCCTTTTCGAGAAAGCCGATGAAGGCTTTGGTGGGTATCGTTTTTAAAAAATCTTTCTGCTGGAGAATGTCAAAATACAATTTATCAATTTCGGCGAATATTTTTCGCAGGTCCCAGGTGGTAATATCGTCTTCCTTCATTCCTTCGGTGCTGCTGCGCTGTATAAAGCGCCAGCGGTTGTTATCGAAATAATGCTTGAACCAGCTGGCCAGCACTGCCTGTAGCAGCGGCTTGGTGCACGGTCCGGCTTTGGCCAGTTCGACTTTGAGCCGCTTGATCCGTTCTTCGGGTTTGTTGCCTTCGATGGTCCCTTCCAAAAAGATCTTCTCGGTCAAAGCCGACAGCCATTCCTTTTCAAGATTCGGGCCGGTTGTCATTTTCAATATTTGCTCCAGTTTGGCGATGGCTGATTTGGGCAAGCCATCGGCTTTGGCCTGGTCGATCTCATCCCACAGTTGATCGATTGTTTTCGGCTCTTTGTCTCCGGTTTTCATTTTCCCTTGCGGCTGTCCGCTCCACAGCAAGACCACCACCAACAGCAAACAGGCCATCCATAAGTTTTTCATGGGCTCTCCTCCCTGGTAATGTATGTGAATTATACATAGCACCTCTTTTATTTCCAACTACTCGCAGGGAAGTTTAGACGGCGGAATTAAAAAAATTTCCCAGGAGATCTATTAGGCGTTAGCCCGCATTTCTCACAAGCCTAATTTTTTCGTGGGAGTCGACTCTCCAGGAACAAAAATACGGGGCGATTTTTGTTGCATACAACAAAAAGCAGTGCTCTGAAAAATCATGGCGCTAT
>Ga0180009_10001211_pt1 | contig 32174 bp, 28 predicted proteins | sample OS_PC_MetaG_FD_123537 | JGI IMG/M metagenome (GOLD analysis project Ga0180009, IMG submission 123537) | Groundwater microbial communities from the Aspo Hard Rock Laboratory (HRL) deep subsurface site, Sweden - OS_PC_MetaG | ecosystem: Environmental > Aquatic > Deep subsurface > Groundwater...
GATACCGTCCTGAAGAACTACAAAGATGAACTCGATAATTTGGCAAATGCCATTATAGACAAAGTAAATGAGGCGCATGTTGCTGGCTCCGGTTTGGACAGCGTTTCGGGACGTGTCTTCTTTGATCCGCTCGCCAGAGGCGCGGGTGGCATTTCCGTCAACAGGGAGATCGAAAGCGACATTACAAGAATAGCTGCATCGATGAGCGGAGAGGTTGGAGATGGATCTAACGCGCTTACGATTGCCGATGTGCTGAAGAATGACCGCATGATGAACAGCAATACAGCAACGATTGAAGAATATTATAACTCGATTGTCGGCACTGCAGGGATGCAGGTGCGTGAAGCCAACAATCAATCTGAAAACTATTCACTTCTGGTGCAACAAATCGAAAACTCTCGTCAATCGGTGCAGGGTGTATCTCTTGACGAAGAGATGGCAAATATGATCAAATTTCAGCATGCATACGAGGCGGCGGCGAGGGTGATAACTTTCATCGATAGCGCTCTGGACACGCTGATCAATGGCACCGGTGTGACCGGCAGATAAAACCAGAAAGGAAGAGCTGTGCTAATTCTGACAAGGAAGTTAGGAGAAAGCATCACGATCGGTGACAATATCAAGGTCACTGTCCTCGGCATTTACGGGAGGCAGGTAAGACTCGGAATTGAAGCACCCCTGAAAGTCGTTGTTCACCGTGAAGAGATCTACGTCAAGATTCAAAACGAGAACCGCAAGGCATCCGAGACAGTGAAAGAGGATTTGGGAAGCGTTGTCAGGCTTCTGCGAGACAAATTCAAGGATGAAATTGGATCGGGCAAGAAGAAGAAAACAGACATCAAATACAGGACTGACAAGAACGCAGACGAACATAACAAGAGGTCACCGGAGTAATGGGCATTTTCAGAAAAAAGTCAAAGAAGGATGATCCTCCACGGGATCGGCAGTCGCATGAACCGATGCAGCCCAAGAATCTCCAGGAGAAGTCGAAATACGGCCAAAGGTCCAAGATAGATGAGTCCATACTTCGCAATGGACCGGACAAAGGCTTCGTTTGGTATGAAGAGGGATAGAGACCCATGCGAGTCACCAATCAGATGATATCGGATCAGGTTGTTCGTAATCTGGGGCAGAACATCAACCGATTTATGAAGCTCGAGAATATGATGTCTACCGGGCGCAGGATCAACAATCCATCAGATGATCCTATTGGCACGGTGCGCGATCTAGGCTATCGTTCAAAAATAGCCCAGTATGATCAGTTTGCGAAGAACATCTCGCATGCAAAGACTTGGCTTTCTCACGTTGACCTGGCTTTATCCGAAATGAACGATCTGCTCATCTCTGCGAAGGAGATCGCCGTCAGTCTTGCCAATGACAGCTTCGATGCCAACGCGCGAGAAGCTGCAGCTAATGAGATTGAATCGATATTCGAACAGATCCTTCAGGCGGGAAACGCCAAGCTGGATAGCAGATACCTGTTCAGCGGTCAGAGAACACTACAGTCGTCATTCCGCGCGACCGGCGTCGGTGTCGTCTATGAAGGTGATTCCGGAAATATTAATGTAGAAGTCGAATCAGGTGCGCGTATTGCGATCAATCTGATCGGCTCAAGCCTTCTGACCAAAGCACTAAACTCGCTTGGGTCTGATGCTGATCTCAACGTGGGCGTGGAAGGCAACACACTGCTCTCCGATCTGCACGGCGGCAATGGTATTGACCTGTCGACCGGAATTTTCAATGTCACGGATGAGAATCTCGGCATCACCGTACCTGTCGATGTATCCGCATCGACAGATCTCGATGATGTCATAGCCTCCGTGAACGCACAACTCGCAGCCGGAGGCATTACCAATGTGACTGCCGAACTCGGCCCTGAAGGTAACAACCTGAAACTTATAGCGACCGACAGAGCGGAAATCAGTCTGGATACCTCTCTCGATAACATCAACAGTGGAACGGGAGTCGATCTGGACAGTGGAGTATTCGAAATTCATAACACCGATCATACTACTAGTGTCATGGTCAATGTCTCTTCGGCATCCACGATTGGAGAAGTGATTACTGAAATCAATTCGCAGCTAGCCGCTGCCGGGATTGCAAATGTAACGGCATCGCTTAATCCTGCCGGAACCGGCCTGCAAATTCAAGATGCGAATGCTGTCCCATTGGGTTTGAGCATCTCGGAAGCAGATTCCGTGAGCGGTACTGCTGGCGATCTGGGCATTGTCGGCGATATTAGCCCAAACCTCGTAGGATCTGATCTCAATCCGCGACCTGAATTCTCGATCACAGATACAGGCTCGGGAAGCACAGTCGCGCAGGATCTCGGCATTACTGGAAACATGAATTACGCACTTGTTGGAACTGATCTTGATCCGATTCTAATCCCTGATACATTGCTCTCTTCGCTCAATAATGGCCTAGGATTCGATCTAGGCGAAATCCAGATTTCTCAAGGTGACTCCACTACCATCATCGATCTTGGATCGTCCACGTTGACGACAGTCCAGGATGTAGTCGATGCAATTAACTCGAGCGGACTTGATATCACGGCAGCCATCAATTCAACCTCGAAGGGCATATCGATTACGAATAACGATGATACGAAGACTCTGATTGTCAAGGACATTGATGAGAGCAAAGCGGCGCATCAGCTTGGTATAGCTGGTTCACCAGACGTGATGGGAAGCCTTCTGGTACTGATCGATGCTTTGCGAGAAGATGACGCAGAGGTCGTCAGGTCTGTCATCGAGGGTGTTGACAGTGGCAGGGATGGTCTCCTGGATCACCGTGCGGCGGCAGGTGCAAGAGTGATCAGACTTGAGACGACGGAATTGAGATCGACGGAGTATCGGCTCAATTTCACTAAGCTTCTCTCGGAAACTGAAGATGCTGATATAACTAAACTGGTTGCTGATCTTGCGCAACAGGAATCGCTCTATACAGCGGCTCTGCAGGCGGCGTCGAAGATCATCCAGCCGTCACTACTCGATTTCATCAGATAGGATCATGTATGAAGATAGCGACGCTTAGATTTGGCGAACTGGATGTTCCGGAAGACAAGATGGTCGAGTTCCCAAAGGGGATATTGGGATTCGAACAGTTTCAGAAATATGTGATTCTCCAGAACGAGGATTCGGAGCCCTTTAAATGGATGCAATCGATTGAGGATCCGAATCTGGCGTTTGTTATAGCGAACCCTGCATTCTTCTTCCCGAACTACAAGATTGAGATGCACATCAGGGAACTGAATGAGATCAATGTCGCAGAAAGCAGCTGTGTTGAGACTTATGTGATCGTGACCATTCCGAAAGATATCTCTCAGATGTCGGCAAATTTGCAGGGTCCGTTGCTGATCAACACGGACGACAACCTCGGCAAGCAGGTGGTTTTCGTGAATAGCCGGTATACCATCCGGCACTTGATCATGGATGAACTGAAGAAGAAAAGCGGAAAGAACAAAACAGAGCCGCTCGCGCTGCAGATCTGACAAACATTGTCAGTTCCGTGCAAGCATAAATGCACTGGATTGTGGCTTCATCATTGGAAGAGGATGACATGGAAGCACAGAGAGCCGCATGGCTGAAGGCTAAGATTGCCGAATCTCCGGACGACTACTCCAATTATCTTGAGCTGGCTGACCTCCACATTATGGACGGACAATATCAATCAGCATATGATTGCATATCTGCGCTGGTCGTCAAACTCCCGGAATCAATTGATGTCCTCACAACAGCTGGGGCTTTAGCCGTCAAGCTGGAGAGATACAGCGAGGCATTAGAGTATCTTGAGCGGGCGTCACTGCTTGATCCAAATGACAAGAATATATATCACAATATAGGGCTATTGAACGCCACAATGCAGAGACTTCCAGAGGCTGAGATTGCGTTCAGGAGGGTCGTGGAGATTGATCCGGTGGAGGCCGATGGCTGGAACGATCTTGCGGTCGTGCTGGCTCACGAAGAAAAGATCAAGGATGCTAAGAAGACTTTCGAAATTGCACTTGGGAAGAATCCGAACTACGAGAAATCATACGAGAACTACATCGAATTTTGTATTTGCGAGAAAATGCGTGAGGATGGCCTCGCCGCCCTTGAGAAGCTGAGCGAGATAAGTCCGGAGCATAGCAATATTCCTTCCTGGAAGGACATGCTCGACAAATTTTCAGATACGGTCGTGACGAATGTCTCTTCAGGCGATTCCGCGCCATGTGTCAGCGGCCTCAAGATTGCATTTTTCGCAACGCAGGATTCATTTGCTGACGGCATACTGGCTCACCTTGCAGCCGGGAACGAAATCAAGAGATTCTCAAGTGATTCTGTTCAGCAGATGGCAGAACTGATGCAATGGGCTGATCTGGCATGGTTCGAGTGGTGCGATCAACTGCTAATCCAGGCCACTAAGCTTCACAAGACATGCAAGATAATCTGCCGCCTGCATTCGTATGAGGCGTTTACTCAGATGCCAGCGGAAGTCGACTGGACCAAAATTGATCGACTGATTCTGGTCAATCAGAATGTGGCGGATGTGCTAAACGAATTCCACAATATCGTCGTAAAGAAAGAGATTATCCACAATGGAGTGGATCTGAACAAGTTCACGATTCCGAACGGCAAGACTTTTGGGAAGAAGATTTGCTCGCTTGGCTACATCAATTATAAGAAGAATCCCGGTCTGTTGTTGTATTGTTTCAAGGCCATTCATGACTACGACCCGGAATTTGAATTCTTCATCGCGGGCCGACATCAGGATCCAAGGATCAAAATCTATTTCGATCACATGATCAAAAGGCTCGACCTGCCGATTCATTTGCAGGACTGGGTCGAGGATGTCCCGGCGTATCTCAAAGATAAAGATTTCGTGATTTCCACGTCGCTGTTTGAATCGTTTCACTACTCGATCGCTGAGGGCATGGCTTCCGGTCTGCTGCCACTGGTGCATGCGTGGCCGGGTGCTGAAAATGTCTATCCGGAAGAATACTTGTTCAATACGCCGGATGAATGCGTAACATTGTTGGATCGTCTGATGAAATCAGACCGCAAGACACTGGTCACAGCCATTCGCGAATACATTAGCAACAATTTCTCGCAAAGGAAACAAATCGTCAAGTTCGAACGATTGATTGCTGATCTTGACCGGCAGTCTGAAACGGCGACCAATGCACCGCTTGTCCCCGCGACAGTCACAAAAAGCGAAGTTGATTACGGAAAAGTGTCGATTATCATTCCTACCTATAACAGGGCAGAGTATCTCGAAGAAGCTATCGAATCAGCCCTCAATCAGACATATCAGAACTGTGAGATCATCGTTTGCGATGATGCCTCGACGGATGACACGGCGGCTGTTCTGAAGAAGTTCGAAAACAGCATTACGGTGCTCAAGCACCAAACTAACCGTGGTGTTTCTGCGGCTCTCAATACTTGTATCCGTTCATCTGATGGCGAATATATCTCGTGGCTCTCATCCGATGATGTCTATATGCCGGAAAAGGTGCAGACGGAGATTGAATTCCTGCATCAAAACCCAGGAATCGGCATGGTCTATTCGGATTTCTTCTACATCGATAGATTCTCCAACCGTGGACAGAGGGCCAAAGTCCAGCCGCTGACCGAGGGGAACGAACGGACGGAGTTGTTTGAGCGAAACCCGATCAATGGATGCTCGGTGATGTTCCGGAAACAGTGCCTCAACGAGACCGGCTGCTTCGACGAAGAGCTTGGTGGGCGCGCCGGTTACACCGCCGATGGTGCTATGTGGCATAAGATGGTGCACTTCCACAGGATTAGATTCCTTGACAAACCACTCTTGTACTATCGGGTTCATGGGGACAATGTAGCGAATCGCATGGATACGAGAAAGGCATGGAGCGAATACAGAGAATATATGAAGAAATGGTTTACCGAGCAGGATGCGATCGAGCGGCAAACAGAAACGGTTGTTCGCTGACGAACCGACATAGTTAACAAGCAGACGCAGGCAAGGAGATATGGATGGCGAAGATATTGGTTACAGGAAGTAAGGGAACTCTCGGACAACCGCTCGTAGCTGAACTGCAGGCGCGCGGGCATGAAGTATGGGGAGTAGATCTGCAACACCAGGCAGACGACAACTACATAAGAGCGGACGTATCCAATTACCGTCAGCTTGAGCGCGTGTTCGATCAAAATTACGACTATGTCTACCATCTGGCGGCAGAATTCGGTCGCATAAATGGTGAGGAGTACTATGACACACTTTGGGAAAGCAATGTCATAGGGACCCGCAACATACTGGAATGGCAGAAGAAGAAAGGCTTCAAACTCATATTCGCCTCATCATCCGAGATATACGGTGATAAGCATGCGGATATTCTGAGTGAAGACATCCCTCTCAATCATTCGATTATACAGCATAACGACTATGCTACAACCAAGTGGGTGAACGAAATTCAGATCATGAATTTCGAACGCCGATACGAAGTCCCGGTGGTCAGGCTGAGGTTTTTCAACGCCTATGGCCCCGGTGAATTCTATCACCACTATCGCTCGGTTGTATGCCTTTTCTGCTATCGTGCGCTGAAGGGGATACCGTATCAGGTCTTTCTCGGTTATCACAGAGTATTCATGTATATCGATGACTTCATCCCAACGCTGGCATCAGTCTGCGAGAATTTCAAAGCTGGTGAAGTCTACAATATAGGCGGCACTGAATTCAGAAGCGTGCGTGAGCTGTCGGATCTGATCCTGCAGTACACTGGTGCGCCGAGCAGTCTTGTAGAGTATCTGCCCGAGGACAAGCACAATGTTATGAACAAGAAACCCGATATTTCGAAGGCGAGCGAAGCGTTTGGGCACGACCCGCGCATTCCGCTGGAAGTTGGAGTCCCGAGGACAATTGAATGGATGAAGCAGATGTACAGGCTGGGAAGTCCTGTATTGGCAAACAGGAGTCCTAATCGGATTCTGCGCGTGCCGATGAATGTAGGCTAGATGAAAGATGAACTGATGGGCAATACAAAGAAGAAGCAAAGAAAGACGACTCGCAGAAAGAAGACAGAGTCTCCGCGCAATCGCAAGAGCGCTGAAATAGGTCCCAATACGGCTTATTCCGAAATCATCGACAAGGCTCAGATGTCTCTTGATCGGGGTGAGTTTGCCTCTGCTGAGACGAATGCGGAGAGTCTTTTGACAAAAGAGGTCCGTGATACCGCCCAGAGTGCATATGTCTTCGCACTGAGACTCGCAGCGTTTGCTGCAGCGAATCAACACAAGTTCGAGCTGGCGAAGAATCGATCAATGGAAGCTCTGCGCTTTGACAACGAGATGCTGGACTTCCACTACCTGTTGTCGTATGTCTGCGGCGAACTGGATGAACACGAGTTGGTCGTTGTCTATGCTCAACGTTACCTCGATATTCATCACAATATTGAGTCGGGAAAACATCAGGAACTGCCATTCGCAGGTACTTATGATTCTATTCACGAGGTCCTGAACGGCATCGCTGTCAGTCTCCGTGAGCAACGAAAACTGCAGGAGGCCATCAAATATTTCGAGCAGGCGATTCAGATCAAACCGCAATTCGCCGTGGCTTACATCAATCTCGCCAGACTCGCTGATCAGCAAGGCCAGCGCGATGATGCTCTGAGAATCATCGATAAGGGAATCGTAGCCTGTCCCGGAGTTGGCGAACTAAAGATGCTCCGCGATTCGATATCGGCATCCAGACCTTCAGTGTCTCTTTGCATGATTGTCAAGAATGAGGAGAAGATGCTCCCGAGAGCTCTTAAGAGTGTGCAGGGAGTCGTTGATGAGATCGTGGTTGTCGACACGGGATCGACGGACAAGACGGTAGAGATTGCAGAATCTTTCGGTGCAAAAGTGTTCCACCATGAGTGGGAGCGTGACTTCTCAAAAGCACGCAATCAATCGCTGAGCTATGCAAGCAGGGAGTGGATATTTATTCTGGATGCAGACGAAGAGTTGGTGCGAGATGACATACCGCTCTTAAAGGAAATGCTGCAACAAAAGGGCAACGATCTTATCTCGGTTTCTGTGTTCAATGTCAGCGACGATGAAGGCCATGCATCATTCCTTCCCTCGATAAGGTTCTTCCGTCGGTCGGTCGGAGCCTATTACGATGGCATCGTGCACAATCAGCTCAAGTTCGACGAGAAACAGTATGTTGTGTTACGAGGCGGAGTCAAGATCAAGCATTATGGCTATGGATTGTCGCAAGAGGAGATGAAGAAGAAAGTGCGGCGATCTCGTGAATTGCTGATTAAGCAGCTTGAAGATGAGCCGAACGATCCTTTTGCCAACATGAATCTGGCACAGTTGTATCGAGGGGAAAGCGCAACTCCGTCGGCAGAGCAGTGTGACAAAATCATCTTGCATGCGCAGCGCGTGATCGACAATACCGATCCCTCGTCTGCTGATCGCGGCCACCTGCACTTGATGGCATTGCACCAATTAGCGTCTGCCTACTTCTTCAAGGCAGAATATGATACAGCTCGAGAACAGTGCCTGAAGGCTCTCGAGTACAAGGCCGATTACCTCGATCCGATCATCACTCTCGGATACATCTGCTCGCAGACCGGCAAATGGTCTGAGGCAAGGCAATGGTATGAGAGTTATCTTCGCGCAAGAAGAGAATTCAAGGATGCTAATGAGACCCAGTCAATTATCCTGCTCAATTATAAGAGTGAACAGAATGCTCTGTACGGAATAGCCGAGGCCTACGAATGCGAGGGGAATACCGACGAGGCAATTCTCTGGTACGAGAAAGTCCAGAAGGTTCGTGAATGCTACCTGACCTCCTGCCTCCGCTTGGCACAGCTATATTTCAACAAAGAGGATTACGTTAGCGCGATAAAGTGCGCAACGCGTCACCTCAACGAGAATCAGAGCGCGTGGCCGGCGCATTTCATTCTCGGTGAAAGCTGCAGGATTGTCGGCAGAACTGCAGAAGCTGAGCAGCACTTGGCGGCTGCGGTAGAGATGTGCGAGGATAGTCGTGACATCCTCCACGCTTTGCTCAAACTCTATTTCTACACTGATAGGTTGGCGGAGGCTAATTCAATCGTGGATCGCCTGCTGTCGAAGTTCCCTGATTTCACATATCCCGCTTGCCTCATGGGGGATGTCAAGTATGCTGTGGGCGAGTATGCTGCGGCCATCGAACGGTACGAGAAATGCGGTGACGCAGGAGAACGTGACGCTCAGACCTGGAACAATCTCGGAAACTCATACTTCAGACTGGAGCAATTTGCAAAGGCAGAACAATGCTACAGGCGAGCTCTTGCGATTGCCCCCGAAATGGCGCACGCAAATAGAAACCTCGGTGTGAGTTTGGCGAAGTCAGGAAGAACCGGAGAGGCTGCAGAAGTTCTCTCATCATTTCTTGAACTCGCGCCCGATGATTTTGCGGTCGCGCACCTTCTCGGAGATATCATGTTCGAGAAAGGGGAATTCGACAGCGCGCTGAAGATGTACGAGCTGTGCGTTACACTTGCTCCGAGTTCATTCGTGGTCATTACGAAACTGGCCGATATATACAGCAAGCAGGGGTTCATCGACTCGGCTAGACTTGGATACCATCAGGCGCTGCAGATCAATCCCAACTACGATCCTGCAAGAAAAAGTTTGGAAGCTCTGGAGGGAGAGACTGCGAGGAGTACCTGATTATGATGGTCACTCGGAACATCGCTCTTATGGTTCTGTCTGTGTTGGCGCTGGCGCACTGCAGTACTGCACAAAACAGGATCGTTGTCGTAACTGACTCGCTCTCTGGGATCTTGCCGCCAGATGATTTGCTGACAGAGTTATTCGGACAGACTTTCAATCGGTATGAATTCTATGATTATGTGCCGGATCCTCTCGATGTGTATGAGTATTCCTGCCTCATCTTGACTTCACGGAATGCAGCAATTGCTTGCACCATCGAAAATATCGATCGGTTCATACGATCTGGTGGTGGCTTGATTTGTGGCGGCGGCATTCCCTACTATCTGGTAACCACTGACAGTATTGTACCCATAAGAGATTGGTTTGACTGCGAAGGGTACCTCAACGGATCGGGCAAGATGTTTACGGCAGACGGCGGGATGGATTTCGGCTTGTCGACCGGCGAATTGATCGACAACACTCCCTGCGGGCTCGGATTCGGCGGACATCAAGGTCCCGGAACTAGAACTGAAGTGCTTGCAAACTGGACCTGCAATGGAGAATTTTCATCGATCGCCGCATTGTCCGCCCGTTACGGCGCCGGTCGCGCCACCTATCTATCGAGGATAACCTCCAGCGAGCCTCTGAGGCAGCTATTTGTGACTTCGATTGGCAAATCCCTCGAATACGTGTGGGGAGATGCGAATAACTCCGGTGAGGTAGATATTGATGATGTCGTGTTTCTAGTCGATTACATTTTCAGTGATGGTTCACCACCGGAGGTCTGGAACGCTGCCGATCCTTCCGGGGATGGGTTGCTTGATATAGACGATGTTATCTCAGTGGTTGGATGGGTCTTTCTCGGCGAGAAGAAGCTTAGAGCCGGAAGAATAGACTAGCCTACAAGTCTGGAAGCACCCCACGGCGGAGAGTTGCGACGAAAATTTGTTGCACAACGCGATTAGCTCACCATATATTACTATTACAAGCATAGCACCGGCCGTCAACAAACCGTATTCTCATTTACTTTGAACATTATGCGGCTTGATGCGTCAATTAATATGCAGGCTTGCGATTGTGTAAATGGGATGGGCTGCCGAAGTATATGTGGACATGTGGCAGGTTACATGAGAGTTCAGCTCACACACGGGGAGGCTACAATGTTGAGATCTAGATCTTTTCAGTCTGGAACATTTGCAGTTGTCTATGCGCTTTTGATTATACTGAGCGGCTGCAGCGGGGATAAGTCGACACCGCCGGATGCAGAGGGCGACGGGCCAACGGGCACTCTGGTGGCAGTCAGCGGCTGCGGAGGCTTTCAGCTTTCAGCGGATTCCGACACCGTCAGCGCTGATCAGAGCTGCATTGAGTATAGCTATGATGCGGATAGCATTCTACGGTTGACGCACAGGAATGCAGGCTTCAATTGTTGTTCGGAGTTATCGGCAGAGATCACTGTCGAAGAGGGTGTCATCACGATTTTGGAGATTGAATCTCTTGTCGGTGGGGGGTGTCATTGCCTATGCCTTTATGACATGGAATTCGAGATTGCTGGTCTCACTCCGGGTGACTACGACGTCACTGTCATAGAGCCATACTGGCAGGGAAACACTGAGACGCTCGAGTTTGCTGTCAACTTGGCCAGCCAACCTTCCGGAACGTATTGTGTAAACAGAGATACCTATCCATGGGGTGTCCTTGGGTGACCAGAGGGGAGATTCGTCGGAACAAGCAGGTGCAAATCGCATGGGCTCACATTTGGCCAGGACACTATCCCCAGCGACATGAGTTGTTTGGAGTATGAGGTTGTCAATGATACGCTTCTTCATTTGACTCATCTAAACGCCGAGTTTAACTGCTGTTCTGAAGCCCGGTCCAACATAATGTTCAATGGGAGGACAATATTCATACAGGAGACGGAGTATCTGCCTGGATATCCGTGCTTGTGCAACTGTCTCATTGACCTGGAGTTCGAAATAGTGCGACTGGTTCCCGGCACGTATACGATAATAGTGACGGAGCCTCACAGACGTCCTAGCGAAGAAGTACTCTCCTGCACGATAGACCTCATAAGTCAACCGGACGGAATCTGCTGCGTCGAAAGGATTCGGTGATACCGGAACTGATCTAGCCTCTTATAAATTAGAAACCCCGGCAGAGTCTAATGCCGGGGTTCAAAGCGCAGAGTTTAGAAGTAATCTCTACGGATTCGATTTCTTGAAATCATCCATGAATGCGACCAGCCGCTCGATTCCGGCGAGTGTCATCGCGTTGTACATCGAAGCTCTGATTCCGCCAACTGATCGGTGCCCTTTGAGGCCGACCAATCCGGCAGCCTTAGCCTCAGCAATGAACTTCTTCTCAAGGTCTTCGTCCCGCATTCTCATGGTGACATTCATCCATGAGCGACTCTCGACCTCAGTTGTGCCCTTGAAGTAACCACCTGAGTTATCGATCGCACCATAGAGCGTTTTCTGCTTTTGGTCGTTGACCTTCTCGACTGCAGTAAGGCCGCCCTGTTTCTTGATCCATCTCAGCACCAGCATTACCATATAGATGCCGTACGCTGGCGGAGTATTGAAAAGAGAGTCTTTTTCGATGTATGTAGCATACGAGAGCATTGCATTGAGTCCTTCTTTCGCACGGGCGGCAAGATCCTTGTGCATGATAACCAGTGTCACTCCGGCAGGACCGAGATTCTTCTGAGCGCCTGCGTAGATCATCTGAAACATGTCAAATGGCAATGTGCGAGAGAATATATCAGATGACATGTCACAGATCAGCGGAACATTCCCGGTATCCGGGAATCTGTGCCATTGGGTTCCGAAGATTGTGTTGTTGGATGTCATGTGGACATAACAGGCGTCAGGGCTGAGATTCAGCGACTGCGGCAGATAGGTGAAGTTCTTATCATCGCTGCTGCCAGCCAGATTCACATTACCGATAATCTTTGCTTCTTTGATGGCCTTCTTCGACCAGACGCCGGTATTGACATAATCAGCAGACTTGCCGTCTTTCAGGAAATTAAGCGGAATAGTGGCGAATTGCATGCTGGCTCCGCCGCCCATGAAGAGTATGTGATAATCCTCGGATAGACCGGCCAATTCTCTGATAAGAGCTTTCGTCTCGGCAAGGATTTCAGCAAATTCAGGGGAGCGGTGACTGGTCTCGAGAATGGACATCCCGGTGCCCTTATAGTCGAGTAGCTCCGCTTGCATCTCCTCTAGAACAGGCAGCGGCAGCGTGGATGGTCCCGGATTGAAATTATATATACGTTTGGTCATTGCAGACTCCTTTCGGCTATTTACCCTTTACAAATTCACCGATCAATCGATCGACAACCTCGCCAATGCGAAGAAGGTTCTCTTTGGTCGATGCTCCGATGTGGGGAAGACATACCGTATTCGGTGCGCCGGTGAGAGGTGTACTCTCTGGAGGATCGCTGTACCAGACATCTGTTGCGTATCCTTTGATCTTGCCGGAGACCAGGGCTGCCGCGACGTCCTCCTCGATAACACATTTTCCGCGACCGGTATTTACGATGTATACACCGTCTTTCATTTTCGCGATGAGGCTCTTGTTCACTATCCCCTTGGTCTCATCTGTCAGCGGAGCATGCAGAGAGATATAATCACACTTGCTGATGAACTGATCAATGTCGCCGATCATCTCCGCAAACGCATGCTCTCTTACGAACGGATCAAACGCGACTACGGTCATGCCGAAAGCCTTCGCTCTCTTCGCGACCTCAGTCCCGATGTTGCCGACACCCAGTAATCCAAGAGTTTTGCCGTAAAGCTCGGTGCGTTTGAGCTCTTTCTTGATCCACTCACCTTTCTTCATGGAAGTGTCGCCAGCGACAACATGGTTCGGTAGGGCAAGCATAAGAGTAAATGCGAGTTCAGCGACTGCGATAGCCGAGGCCTCTGCCGTATTACTGACAATGATACCTTTTTCCTTGGCATACGGACGATCGATATTGTCGAGTCCGACTCCGCCTCGGATGATCATCTTCAGCTTCGGTGCAGCGTCGATGTACTCTTTTGTGCATTTCGTCTTGCTACGGACGAGCACGATGTCGCAATCTCCGACCTGTCCCTTGTCGTCAGTCACCTCTCCATATTTGGAGAGCTTCTGTGGCAGTGACGGATCGAAGGCGTCAGATATCAGGATTTTCATAATAATTGCTCCTTCTTCGCTATGGGTCTGTGTTTCCTATTCAATTGAGTGAACCACCATGCCGCTGCGCAGCTTGGGCTCGAACCAGGTAGATTTCGGCGGCATGACTTTGTCTGCATCAGCAACTGTGAGCAGTTGCTCGACACTGGTTGGATGAAGGGCGAATGCTATTTTCCATTTGCCTGAGTTGACGAGCTTTTCCAGTTCGGCAAGCCCTCGGATCCCACCAACGAAATCGATCCTGGGGTCGGTTCTCGGATTCTCTATGCCCAGGAGAGGCTGCAAAACCGCCTTTGACAGAACCTGAATATCGAGGGATTCAACCGGATCGTCGGGATTGATCAGCTCCGGGCGGGCTGTCAGGCGATACCACACTCTGTCCACATACATGCCGTAATCGTAAGGTTTCGTAGGCTCTGCATCAGCTCTGGATGAGACCTGTTCCACTTCGAAACGCTCATGAATTCTCACCATGAACTGTTCGACCCGCATATCATTCAAGTCTGCGACCACTCTATTGTAGGCCATTATCTGCAAGTGGTCATCTGGGAAGATTACGGTCAGGAAGTAGTTGAATTCCTCATCACCTGTGAAGTCGGGATTTATCGCACGCATCTCTTCAGCTGCCCGCGCCGCCGCCGCTGACCTGTGATGCCCGTCAGCGATGTAAATCTCTTTGAAACGAGCAAAAGCAGAAGTGAATCTGTCGCACAGCTTACTATCGCAAACCGGCCACAGGGTATGTGCCACTCCGTCATCAGCGGTGAAGCTGATCTCGGGGGGTGCTGCTGCCACGATCTGCTGAAAGACATCCGAGAGTTCCTGATCACGTCTGAAGACGCAGAACACAGGTCCAGCCTGGACTTTCGACGTGAGGATGTGTCTGGTTCTGTCATCCTCTTTTGCCTGCCGTGTGAATTCGTGCTTCTTGATCTTATTGTCGTTGTAGTTATCCACCGACGCCACGGCAACCAGTCCAGTCTGAATATGATCGCCCATCTGAATCTGGTAAATGTAGTAACACTCCGTGTCATCCTGTTTGAGGACACCGTCCCGACGCAACTTAGTGAGATTCTCGGCTGCCTTTGCATAAACCGCATCACTATACGGATCAGTTTCGACCGGCAAATCAATCTCCGGCTTAACTACGTGCAAGAATGAGTGCGGATTAGTCTTAGCCATTTCCCGCGCCTCGTCTGCGCTGAGAACATCATATGGAGGGGAGGCGACTCTGGATGCAAACTCTGGTGTCGGTCTCAGTCCCTTAAACGGCTTTATTCTAACCATGTCGGAATCTCCTGTCCGCTTACCTCCACAATTGTGGATATTGTCACAAAATTCACAAAAACCATGGCTAATGTACGAACAAATTCGATCCCGTCAACCGAATTCGGACTCTTCGGATGTGGAGCAGAAGTTCGCCTAACTCGAGTGATGACATCTGCTGATCGAACTCCGTGCGTTCCCGAACCAGCGTTCAAAGATCCAGCAGAGGCAAATCAGTGAAGATCCCGGAGAAACCGCTCTATGTCCACTTGGTTCCGTCACCAGGGTAGGCCTGAACAACGGGCTAAATTAGCTACTGACAAGGTAAAGAATCGGCTCGTACCGGTCGAAAAGGATACTATAACGGCATTCCAGATGCCACCGACACAATAGATAAAAAAATAGGCCAAAAGCCGAATAAACACGCGGAAAGCACCGACTTAATTGTCTCTTTTAAAAGCTGAAGAGAAGAAAGGCAGGTGAATTATTTAGAGCCGGCAAACCGGGGCTCGTGCACTAACCGGTTTGAAGGTCAAGAACGCTCGGACCTTGGCAGACATCGGATGTGGCTGAACTTGGAGAGCAAACCAAGTACAACAACGCTTAGTCGACAAGGACGCTCGACAAGGAAATTCAAGGAGGATTCGTAATGTCCTTACGTATCAACCACAACATCGCTGCCTTAGACGCACATCGTAACCTGACGGCGACGACGCGTCAGCTGAGTAGCTCAATGGAGAAGTTGTCATCCGGTTACAGGATTAACCGTGCGGCAGATGATCCGGCAGGGCTTGTTATCTCTGAGCAGTTCAGAGCGCAGATCGCAGGTCTCAACCGTGCGATTTCGAACTCTGAGGGATCAATCAACATGATCCAAACGGCTGAGGGAGCTCTCAACGAAATGAACAACCTGTTGGTTTCGATGAGAGAACTGGCCATTCACGCCGCTAACGAAGGTTTCAACGATGTGAATCAGTTAGCTGCTGACCAGGCCGAAATTCAGAATTCCGTTGCGACCATCGATCGTATTGCTTCCAATACCCAGTTCGGTACAAAGAAGCTGCTCGATGGCACCAAGGACAACATCGCGACGATCACGACTGCGAACTCGTCCAACGTGACAATAGTAGAGAGTGGCCTGTCAACTGGCACTCACTCGATCACTGCCACGAAGGTCTCGGACGCGACAGCATCACTGAACACTACGTCCCTTGGTATTTCTCTGAACAGCACCGGAACACCGACTGAACTCACCGATGGCATTCACAACATCGATGTGCTTCAAGCCTCTTCGGGTGCCACCAAGTACTCGAGTTCAGTGAACATTTCCGACGCCTTCGGTAATGGTATGACACTGGGCGATGCCGCATCGTTGGCGACAATAGCCTCTGCGGCTACTTTTGCACAGGCAACCACGACCAACGCCGGCAATTACACAGTCGTTCTCAACTACCAGGAGAACGGTGAAGCGGTTACCGGCGACCAGACTCTGACCGTATCGATTGCTTCCGGCGATTCGGTTGCGACACAGCTCCAGAAGTGGAACACTGCGATTGCCAACAACACACAGTTGGCCGGTAAGATTGCAGCCGCGACGCTTCAGGCCGGTGGTGCCAAACTTGAGTTCAGGGCTGTGAATGAAGGCGCGCAGTACAGTCTTAAGCTGACCTCATCCTCGTCGACCGCTACCGCTGCGATCGTGGACATGGGCGCCTCCCGCTCTGCTCGCGGCGTGAGCAAGGATATCGTTCAGTTCACTGTCAACACCGTAAAGAACAACTCGGCAACCAAGTCGGTGGAGATCGTCACCGGCGCCAGCAACAAGACCTATACGTCGATGAGCACGCTCATCACCGATATGCAGACACAGCTCAAGGCTGCTGCTGCGTTTGGTACCGTCTCGGGAACTCTCGGTGATGTTGATGTGGCGTTGCATGGTACCGATAGGCTGAAGTTCTTCACATACGATGAAGGCTCCACTTACAGTATCAAGCTGGTATCCAATGGTACCGGACATGGAGAGGCCGAGAACGTGCTTGGTCTGGCCGCGGATTCGACAGCTATTACCGGTACCGACGCGTTGGTCTCGTTCGACAATTACACGAATACAATCAGCAGCGTCAAGTATGCATCCACCTCAGATTTCACGCTGTACAACAAGACGGAAGGTACGACCGGAAGAGGTTCGGTCAACATTACCGCCAATACCGCTCTCAACGGAATCAATCTCGGCAATCTGCTGCTCGACGTGAGTGCAGCGAGATTTGATGTCCGTCTGGATGCAGGTCCGGCGACATCGGTGACCGCGGGTACCGATGCTATAATCTACAATGCCGATCGCACAGAATCAATGAAGGTCAGGTATGGGCTCTCCTCTGAGGGTGGATCAGAGACCATCAACAATATCGATCAATCTCTCGTCTTCCAGATCGGTGGAAACGTCGGTCAGACAGCGCGCATAGCGCTTGCAAACATGGCAGCTTCGGCTCTCGGCAAGAATCTGGCCGGAAACATGTTCCTCAATCTGTCTGAAGTCGATGTAACGACAGTCGCTGGAGCGCAGGACGCTCAGCGCGTAATTGATGCCGCTATCGATGAGGTGTCAACATCGAGAGGTACACTCGGTTCGTTCCAGAAGAACACTCTGGAATCGAATCTGGCGAACCTCAGGATTGCATCCCAGAACCTGACCGCTTCTGAATCGAGCATTCGTGACACTGATATGGCGAAGGAAATGACGAACTTCGTCAAGAATCAGATCCTGTTGCAGGCCGGTGTGGCCATGCTCGCTCAGGGCAACCAGGTTCCGCAGGTTGTTTTGTCGCTCTTCGGCTAATTCAGCCGTTTGGAATATCCCACGGGAGGTTGGTAATCCAACCTCCCTCTCATAGACAAGGGGATTAAGATGGATCCGAATAATGATGTTTCATTGAGCACTGCGAAGCCATTTGGGCTACCGGTGTTCGCGGATGCTCTTAAGTCGCCCATGTTGGACGAAGCTGAAGGATTGGGAGCGGTAGCGAGGGGCACCAAGGAGCTAAGCCTCTCCGAAAAGGGTGATGAGCAGACGGAGCCTGCGACCAATGAGTCGATAAGGTCGCTCATAGAAGATGCCAATGTCACATTGCGGCAGCGACACACTGCGTTGAGCTTTCGGATAGATGACGGAACCGACAGCTTGGTTGTACAGGTGGTCGAGACGGAATCCGGAGATGTCATAAAGCAGATTCCGACTGACGAGATACTGGCAATGCGGCAGCGGTTACAGGAAACCATAGGTGTTCTACTGGACACCAGAGGTTAGAATGCGTAATCGGGGAAGGCACCTGTCTTCCCCGACAAAAAGGATTTCAAAATGCCCGGTTTTAATTCCATTGATGGAATTGCCTCCAATCTGAACACAACAGAGATTGTCGAAGCAATAATAAATTCCGAACGCGGTCACATAAGGCTTATGGAAGAGCAACAGTCCAGCCGTACTGACCAAATGACCGTCTATAATTCGGTCTCTGCACTATTAATTGGTCTTAAGACGAAAGCTGCGCAATTAGCTCAGCCAGCAACTTTTGACAAAACGAAAATCAGCATATCGGATGATTCCTATATCTCTGCAGCAGTATCAAGCAAGGTTGCTACAGGCTCATATCGACTGTCCATCCAGCAGCTGGCAAGAAACCACCAGGTCGCAAGTCAGGGATTCGCCGATTCAGGTTCCACAAGTATAGGCACAGGGACATTCAAAATCCAGAGAGGTGATAGCTCTGCTACGACGATCATTATAGATTCCACGAACGACACACTTGAAGGGCTCAGGCAGGCGATCAACGCCTCAGGCGCCGGTGTGACCGCATCTATAATCAACGATGGCTCCGAGAACGATCCGTACAGGCTGCTTCTCACATCGGATAAGACGGGATTGAGTGGTCGTATATCTGTCACCAACCAGCTCAGTGGTGGCGAGTCACCGGACTTTTCCGGCTCCAGTTTCGATATTCCCGAGACTCTCTCCTGGTCGGCTGCTGCGACATCTTCTGTATCACTCGGCTCCAGTGCAAGTTATTCCGGTTCGGCAAACAAACAGTATACGTTCACTGTCGCGGGAACCGGCATTCAGACAGTAGGCTCCGGTGATTTACTGATCGACTGGACCGACGGCACAAATTCCGGCACGATTACTGTCTCAGCCGCTGCCACCGAAGTAACTTTGGAGGGCGTCGGAAGTGACGGACTGACAGTCAGTTTTGCAGCTGGGGATCTTGTCGGTGGCGATACATTCCAGGTTCAGGCGTTCAGCCCGATCGTTCAGGAAGCGATGGATGCCAAGGTCTCACTGGGAACATCCAGTACAACCGGATCGCCCATAGTAATTACATCAGCAACCAATACTATTGAAGGTCTGATCGGCGGAGTTACTCTGAACCTCAAGAAAATCACCGATGCAAACACACCGGAAATTACAATAACAACCGAGCAGGATTCCGCTGGAATCCGAAGCTCCATAGAAGACTTCATAAAACAATACAATGGTGCTATGTCCAGAATCAGCGAATTTCTGAAGTACAATGCAGAGACCGAGCAGGCGGGCACGCTTCTTGGCGACACCACTTTGCTTTCGATAGATGACCAGATGAGATCTATGATCTCAACCGTCGTGGATGGGATCGATTCAGGCTATCGGGTGCTTGCAGACATCGGTATTCGCTCCAGCGCGTTGGGAGAATTGCGAGTTGCTGATAGCAGCAAACTCGATCAGGCAATAAGCGAAGACCTGTCAGACGTTCTAAAGCTGTTTACGAACTGGGGCAACTCCAGCATCAACAAAGTTACCTATCTCGGTGGCAGCAGTGCAAGCAAAGCTTCGGGATTAGATGGATATGACGTTGATATTACGCAGGTGGCAACGCATGGGTATCTGACCGGCACAGTCATCAACAATCCGGGTGATAGTCCTATAGTGATCGGTGATAACAACAATACAATCAAGCTAAAAGTAGACGGGCTTGTGTCGGAAGATATAGTGCTCACAAACGGCACTTACAACAGCTTTGCCGAGTTGGTTGCCGAGATCCAGGACAAGATTGACGCAGATGAAAAGATTGGATCACGCAACGTCACTGTTTCATATGTGGACACCGGCGCTACCGGCTATCTGAGCATAGAGTCATCGTCATACGGTTCAAATTCAAACGTGGAAATTCAGGCCGGATCTGCAAACAGCGCGCTAACGATGCTGGGACTCGCTCAAGCGAGAGTGACAGAAGGGCTCGATGTGGTTGGTACAATTAACGGTGAACAAGCCACCGGTTCCGGACAAATCCTCACTGGAAACAAAGGGAATGGAACTACTGAGGGCATACGACTGAAGGTCGAGCTGGAAGCGGCCGATCTAATAGATGGGACCGAGGCCAATATTGTTATTGCAAAGGGGGTGGCCAGTAAATTTGATGACTTACTCGATAGCCTGACGAAAGCGACCGACGGTCTTCTGGCACGGCGTACTCGGGCTGTCCAATCGCAGGTTGATCTGACGACTGAAAGGATTGAGCATGAAGAGGCGCGTCTTGCGATCAGAAAGGAGGCGCTGTTCAAGAAGTACATCGAGATGGAGCGGCTGTTGAGCAGCTTCAACTCTCAGAGTGCATATCTTGAAACTCAGCTCAGTCAGATCTCCAGTAATTGGAACTACGGGAAAAATTCTAACTAGGATGATACCATGCGAAGTGGACTTGCAAATTACCAGAAAAATCAGGTCGCAGGAATGAGTCAGAAGGATCTGATCCTGCTCCTTCACAATGGTGCGCTGAAATTCCTGGGTCAGGCAAAAGAGGAGCTTGCAAAGGAGAATACCGAGGTTTTCGCTGACCGAATCGAAAGGACTCACAGAATTGTGCAACATCTCTATACGACCCTCGATTTTGAAGCTGGAGGTGACATTGCTGAGAAACTCGGTTCACTCTATTCGTTCATAATTTCCCAGCTCTACATAGTGAACTCGACCAGGTCTGTAGATATCATTGACGACCTGACGGAGGTCATCTCTAATCTGAAAGAGGGGTGGCAGTATCTGGGCAGCGAGATTCCTTCAGATATCGGCACTGCGGCCGCAAGAAAAAATGACATCACAATGGAGAAGGCACTATCGGTGCAGGTGTAATATGGAATACAAACATGTAGTCGAACTCGAAAACAGACTCATCGCGTTGTTGAAGGAAGAGTACAATTTCTATCAGTCGCTGTACATTCTGATCGATAAGCAAAAAGACTTGCTCAAATATGACAGAGATCAGAAGATTCTGACTGTCTATGACGAAATTCAGAGCATGCACAAGCGGATAACCGAAAGCGAACAGAAAGTCGCTGAACTGAGAAACGGCAATAGGAAGCTTTTCAATCTCGCAGCTACGTCACCTGAAGTTCGCAAGCTTGTCAATTCAATCTCTACGTTGATCAAAAAGAACCTGTCGATGATCAAAGAGAATGAAGAATTTGCCAATGACAGATATACGAGAATCAAGGAAGAGCTGGAGTCGCTCAGGAATAATCAAAATCTGGGTCAGTACAACGCCGGCCAGGAAGACAAAATGAGGATTCTGGACGGAAAGGGTTGATAACGAGGCAAATCTGATATGCGTATTGGTGATTACTCAGGACTGAAAGCGTCTCATGACAATAGTATGCGGAACAAGCCTGCTGTCCGATCCACAGGATACCAGAGGACTGACAGGATCGACATATCGACCGAAATGGAGAGACGAAGAGGTGTTGAAATAGACAGGCTGGCCGCTATCCGGACAAGAGCCGATAATGGTATCTATTTTAGGCCATCCCTCGCCAGATCAGTGGCTGAGAGGATTATTGATTCTAACGATCTTGAAGGGAGTCTACTCATGGGGGCCGAAAAAACAGATGACAGCGGGAACGAAAGGGAAACCTCGGATGTCCGCCGGGACAGAGTCGATGAAGTGAAAAAGCGCCTCAGCTCCGGCAAGTATAGTGACGGCGAAATAGTGAAGATTATAGCTGACCGCCTGTTAGACCAGCTTGCCTCGAAGAAAACGCACACAGACGATGGATCCTAGGGAAACCGATGCCTGAAACTCAGACGGCGAAGACAGAACTGCAGCAGGTTATCGGTAGCATCTCTGATCTTCCAACGCCTCCTATGGTGTTGCAGCAGATCAACAAAGTCATTAATGATCCCAATACATCGGCATTCGACATAGCTGCCATTCTCGCCGAGGATCCGGCTATGAGTTTCAAAGTTCTGAAACTGACGAATTCAGCGTATTACGGGTTTGCCAAGGAAGTGACATCGGTTAAGCAGGCTGTGATAGTGATGGGTATCAATGCTGTGCGATCGATGGTGCTGTCGACAGCTGTCTTAGATATGTTCAAGGGAAATGAGAAGAACCTTCAATTCCACGATCAATTCTGGCGTCACTCGCTCGCGACAGCGTCATGTGCTCGGTTGCTCGCTCGCAGAGTTCCGGGAGGGAATGCCGCAGGCGCGGAACATGCTTTCTCCGTAGGCCTCCTTCACGATATCGGGAAGCTCGTTATGAACTGCTATCTTCCGAATGACTTTCATGCGGCGCAACAGTTTGCTGAAGAGCATCAACTGACTCCTCATCGCGCTGAAGAGGAGATACTCGGCTACACGCATGCGGAACTGGGTGGATTGCTTGCGAAAAACTGGAAACTCCCCCCGTTGATATGCAGTGCAATCTACTATCATCATTGCCCAAAAGACTCAGAAAATGATATCTTTGCGTATGTTACGCATTTCGCGGATTATCTGTCCAACCTGACGTTTGATCCTCCGGGAGACTTGCAGAGGACCGAATCTCTTCTTGTCCGCGAGACATTTGATGTTCTCGACATCAGCCAGGATGAACTGCAACCCTTGAAAGAGGCGCTGATAGAAGAGTACGTCAAATCAGAGACATTTATGCAGATAGCCACCGCCCTTTGATTTCTTCATGACTTTCAATCTGTTCACCTTCGGAAACAATTGAGTCTCTCGCGTAGTTCAGAGGTAAAAAGAGAATCCGATCTAAAGGATATGTGCATCAGCCAATGTCTGGTCGGGAAATCCTGACAGAATGAAGGAAATTTGGAGTAACTTGACATAGCAGGGCGATTTTCGCTTGACACGATGACTTGAAGGGATTATTTTAACTGGCTGCAGAACGGGCGATTAGCTCAGTTGGTTAGAGTGCTTGCTTGACATGCAAGAGGTCACTGGTTCGATTCCAGTATCGCCCACCATTTCCCCATCTGGGGAATTTTATTATGGCTGCAAACATTGCATAGGTAGTGATGAGTAAGATTAAACTGACATTTCCCGATGGTTCCGTGAAGGAATTCGGATCTGGGGTCACGCCGCTTGAGATCGCCAAAGGCATCTCCAATAGCCTCGCGAGGAAGGCGCTCGCGGCCAGGGTGGATGGTTCTGTTGTTGATCTGGATCGACCCCTGGAGAGTGACGGATCGTTTGCTATATTGACATTTGATGACCGGGATGGCAAAGAGACTTTCTGGCATTCTTCCGCGCATATAATGGCACAGGCGGTACTCGAGTTGTTCCCGGCTACCAAGCTCGCAATCGGTCCTCCCATAGATGAAGGCTTCTACTACGACTTCGATAGTCCGGCGCCATTCACCGAGGATGATCTTGCGAAAATCGAAAAGCGCATGGCTGAGATTGTCAAAGCTGATTACCCTTTCAATCGCCTTGAATGCTCGTCAGCCGAGGCGATATCTCTCTTCGGAGAGAAAGGGGAGGAGTATAAGCTCGAATTAATCGAGGAGTTGTCGGATCAGAGACTATCGCTCTACAAGCATGATACGTTCGTCGATCTCTGCAGAGGACCACATGTGCCCTCTACCGGTCGAATCAAGTCGTTTAAGCTGATGTCTGTGGCGGGAGCCTACTGGCGCGGATCGGAACAGAATAAGATGCTACAGCGAATCTATGGCGTATCATTTCCTGACAAGGCCCAGCTTGAGGAATATCTGAAGCGGGTGGAGGAGGCGAAGCGCAGAGACCATCGCAAGCTCGGAAAGGAGCTCGATCTCTTTTCCATCAAGGAATCTGTCGGTGGCGGCCTCGCTCTGTGGCATCCGAAAGGTGCGGTGCTCAGGAATATCATAGAGACTTTCTGGAAAGAGGAGCACGTAGCTTCCGGATATGAACTGGTCTATTCTCCGCACATTGCCAAACTCGACCTGTGGCGAACTTCCGGGCACACTGATTTCTACAAAGATGATATGTACGCCCCGATGGAAGTGGAAGGGGAGCAGTATCAGATCAAGCCGATGAACTGCCCGTTCCATATCGAGATATACAAGAATTCGCTCCACTCATATCGTGAGCTTCCGATCAGGTGGGCGGAGTTGGGCACTGTTTATAGGTACGAGAGATCGGGCGTTCTGCACGGGCTGTTCCGTGTCCGGTCGTTCACTCAGGACGATGCTCACATATTCTGTACGCCCGACCAGGTTGAAGATGAGATTGTGGGCGTGATCGAGCTGACTCTCCGCTTTCTCAAAGTGTTTGGTTTCACTGAATACGAAGTCTATCTCTCGACCAAACCGGAAACTGAATTCGTCGGAGAGCCGCACTTGTGGGAGATGGCCGAAAAGGGCTTGGCGGCAGCTCTCAAGAGAACAGGCATGAAGTACGAGATTGATGAGGGCGCCGGGGCATTTTATGGTCCCAAGATCGATATCAAGATCAAGGACGCTCTGAAGCGTGCCTGGCAGTGTACGACAATTCAATTCGATTTCAATCTCCCGGAACGTTTCGGGTTGACTTATACCGGCGCTGACAACACTCATAAGCAGCCATTCATGATCCACCGGGCGATTTTCGGATCTCTCGAGAGGTTCTTCGCGGTTCTGCTTGAGCATTACGCCGGCGCATTTCCACTTTGGTTGGCGCCCGTGCAGGTCAAGATTCTTCCAATATCGGATGATCTCAACGAGGTAGGGCGCAAGACTTTGGAGCTGCTACGGGAGAATGGAATACGGGCGGAGCTCGATTCCAGATCGGAGAAGATAGGCTACAAGATAAGGGAAGCCGAGACCAAAAAGGTCCCGGTGATGCTAATTATCGGCAAGCGCGAGGCTGAGGAGGGGACTGCGTCCTATCGGAGGCATGGCGAGGGGGATCTCGGTCCAAAGCAGCTTTCTGAAATTATTTCCTTGCTTAGATTGGAAATTGATAGTAAAATGACAAGTCTTGAAAAGGAGTGAGGAGTAGATTAGGACCAACAAGAGTCGAACACCAGAAATCCGCGTAAATGAGAGGATTAGATCAGCTCAGGTACGCGTCATCGGAGCGGATGGACAGCAGGTCGGCGTCTTGCCTGTCAAGGAAGCTCAACAGTTGGCATACGAGCGCGGGCTTGATCTGGTTGAGGTCTCGCCGACTGCCAAGCCACCAGTTTGCAGGATACTCGACTACGGGAAGTACAAGTACGAACTTTCCAAGAAGCAGAAAGTGGCCAGGAAGAAGCAGCACACTGTCCAACTGAAGGAGATGCGGTATCGGCCCAAGATCGAAGAACACGACTATCAGTTCAAGACCAAACATGTCCGCCAGTTTCTGCTTGACGGATTCAAGGTCAAGGTATATGTCGAGTTCAGAGGCCGTGAAATGGCGCACACGGAGTTTGGAAGACGAATTATCGAAAGAGTGACCGAAGAGCTCTTGGATATCGCACTGGTGGAGCAGAAGGCCAAGATGGAAGGTAGAAACCTCACGACAATCATGATGCCGAAGTAGATTGTTTATCTGGAGTATATATGCCGAAGATGAAGACGAACAGGGCTGCCGCGAAGAGGTTTAAGAAGACCGGATCGGGCAAGCTTAGAAGGATGAAGGCTTACACCAGCCATATCCTCACGAAAAAGACCAGAAAGAGAAAACGCAAACTGCGTAAACCGGCCATCGTCTCGAAAGCAGATGCCGGTAGGATTGCACATTTGCTGCCGTAGCGGCATGCAGGTTCGCGTCAGTTTAGGAGGAGTCAATGCCACGCGCGATGAATAATGTCGCCACCAGGCGCCGGAAAAAGAAAGTATTTACCAAAGCCAAAGGCAACTATGCCGGGCGTAGCAAGTTGTGGCGCACAGTACAGGAAACTGTAAATAAAGGTCAGACCTACGCATACCGCGATCGTCGAAATAAGAAGCGCGATTTCCGCCGGCTATGGATCACCCGCATATCTGCAGCCTGCAGGATGTTCGATACACGCTACAGCGCTTTCATCGCAGGGTTGAAGAAGGCTGGTGTCGGGCTTGATCGCAAAGCTCTCGCCGATATCGCTGCTCGCGATATCGATGCCTTCGGACAGCTGGTCACGATGGTCAAACAGGCCGGATAGGCCTCACAATGTCTGCTAAAGAAGATATCCTCTCGATACGGGAGCAGTTTAACCTGGCTGCTGCAAGTGTCGATTCTGAAGGCGCTATCAACGAGCTCAGGGTTAGGTATCTTGGCCGCAAGAGTAATCTCACTGCTGTCCTTCGCGGGTTGAAGGATCTTCCGCCTGAGGAAAAGAAAGAGGTTGGCAAGCTTGCAAACTCGGTGAGAATTGAGCTTGAAGCAAGTCTTGCTGCAATGCTGGATTCAATCCAGTCGGCATCGAAGAAACCGGGGGACGTTTTCGATTACACTCTCCCGGGCAGAACAAGAAAGCTGGGCCGTCTCCATCCGATTACAAGAACGATTGAAGATATATCTCGCATTTTTTATGGTATGGGCTTCGAAGTCGCTGTCGGTCCCGACGTCGAAGAAGACTACTACAATTTCGAGGCGCTGAACATACCTAAAGATCATCCTGCCCGTGATATGCAGGACACTTTCTATATTAATGATGATGTAGTTCTTCGCACGCACACATCTCCTGTGCAGATAAGAACTATGAAATCACAGGATCCCCCGGTTAGGATCATTGCGCCCGGCAAATGCTACCGCAATGAAGCTATTTCTGCGCGGTCGAATGCAGTCTTTCATCAGATCGAAGGCCTCTATATCGATGTGGGTGTAACGTTTGCTGATCTCAAAGGCGTTCTCAATGTATTTGTGAAAGAGTACTTCGGCGAGGATGTAAAGATGAGATTGCGGGCGAACTACTTTCCGTTCACAGAGCCGTCTGCCGAAGTGGATATTTCCTGCTTTTTGTGCGGCGCCAAGGGATGCCCTCTCTGTAAGCAGACGGGGTGGCTAGAGATTCTGGGATGCGGTATGGTGGATCCGGCAGTGTTTGAGGCTGTGGGTTACGATCCGGAGAAATACACCGGTTATGCATTCGGTATGGGAATCGAACGAATTTGCATGCTGAAATATCGAATTCAGGATATAAGACGTTTTTATGAAAATGACCTGAGACTTCTGGAGCAATTCTTATGAGACTCTGCTACAGTTGGCTCAAGGAGCTTGCCGATTTCGAATGGGATCCGGCGGAACTGGCAGATAAGCTGTCAATGTCCGGCACCGAGACCGTGGTCTCCGGTCCCCTCTTTCCGGAATTCACGGGAGTCGTTGTCGGCAAAGTTGAAGAATGCGATCAGCATCCCTCTGCCGACAAACTGAAGGTTTGTAAGGTCGACACCGGCAGTACGGTTTTATCGACTGTCTGTGGTGCGCCGAATGTCCGCACTGGCTTGAAAGTCGCTTTCGCGGGACCGGGCGCCGAATTGCCCGGCAACCTGGCCATTTCAGCCGTCGATATGAGAGGCGTCAAATCTGAAGGGATGATCTGTTCCGAGGCCGAACTCGGCCTCTCAGACGATCATTCGATCATCATGGAGCTCGACAGGCAGCTGAAGATCGGTACCTCGCTACGTGAGGCGCTGGAGCTTGATGACTGGCTCCTGGAGTTTGATCTGACACCGAACAGACCTGATTGCCTGTCGGCAATTGGATTGGCTCGCGAGATAGCTGCGCTGACCGGCACCAAGCTTAAGATGCCGAAGATTCACCTTTCCGAAACGGATCAGTCCGCGGCAAACGAGGTCGACATCGCAATCGAAAATCCGCAATCGTGTCCCAGATATATGGCCAGGGTTATTCATGACATCAGAATCGGACAGACGCCGTGGTGGATCAAGAAGAAGCTCTATTCGGCAGGCATGCGGTCGATTAATAATGTCGTAGATATAACGAATTTGGTATTGATGGAGTGCGGTCATCCGCTGCACGCTTTTGATTTCGATCGGTTCTCCACGCCGAAGATTGTTGTGCGTGGTGCTAAGAAAGACGAGAAATTCACGACGCTTGATGAGGTTGAGCGGACGCTGGCAGAGGGCACCGTTCTCATCACCGACTCGAAGAAGCCGGTTGCTCTCGGCGGCATCATGGGGGGACTCGAATCCGAAGTCTCCGAGCGGACCTCGAATGTCCTCCTTGAAAGCGCCTATTTCGACCCGCCGACAATCAGAAAGTCCGGTAAGCAGCTCGGCCTTACTTCAGAGTCACAGCTTCGATTCGAGAAAGGTGCCGATCCCAATAACGTCCCGAACGCATGTGACAGAGCGGCATATCTGATTCAGAAATACGCCGGCGGTAAAGTCCTTGCGGGACAGGTGGACTGCTATCCCGAACCGGTGAAACCGATTTTGATAACGCTCCGCCCCGCACGAGTGAACAATCTGCTGGCTACCGATCTTTCATCTCCTCAGATGATTGACATACTCTCAGCGCTGGAGTTCGGTGTCAAGACGGGCAAGAAGCTCACTGTAACAGTCCCTTCTTTCAGACCTGATGTGACCAGAGAGATCGATCTCATCGAGGAAATCGCTCGGATCTTTGGGTACGACAAAGTCAAGACTTCGACGGCTGCCGGTGGGACGCTGTTGACACGTGAACGGCCAGAGGAACGCTTTAAGGAGGTGCTACGCACGGCACTCACATCTCAAGGTTGTGTAGAGGCGCTCACCAATACCCTGATCGACCCCGTTAAGGACAAGGTTGTCAGCGGCATCGAGGACCATATTGCTGTTCTCAAGCCAGTATCGGCTGAACTTTCAGTTCTTAGACAAAATCTCTTGTCAAGCTTCCTGAATATTGTATCTTATAATCTGAATAGAAAGAAGAGCGATATCAGCTTTTTCGAGGTCGGGCGTGTATTCATCCCGTCTGGAGATAAGCTTCCCAATGAGCTGCTCAAGCTGGGGATTGCATTCTGTGGTAAGGAACAAGCGGTTCACTGGGACAGAGAACTCTCTGACTATGACTTTTTCGATCTCAAGGGTGTTCTTCAGTCTATCTCTTCAGAACTCCGCATTGGAGATCTGAAACTCAGCCCGAAAGAGAGCAGGCTGCTCGAAAAGAGTATGTCGTTCGATGTTCTATTCGGAAAAGACATCTGTGGAATCTGCGGCGAAGTTGCACGCAGGGCGCGAGAGCAATACGATATAGATTTACCTGTCTTTTACGCAGAAATCGACATGCAAATGCTCTACGAGAAGTTCTCATCTGAAAGAACATTCGTTCCTGTACCAAAATATCCTTCATCTCTGAGGGATTTGGCGGTGATAGTGGACAATGATGTCTTCTCAGCGGACCTGAGGGATGAAATCGTCCAGTCGGGCGGAGAACTTGTTACCAGAGTCGAACTGTTTGACATCTATGAGGGTAAGCCGATCCCGGCGAGCAAGAAGAGTCTCGCATACAGCATCGAATACCGGTCCGACAGCAAGACATTGACTGACGAAGAGGTGGACACGGTTCACAGGAGAATTATCGAGCGACTCACCAAGAAATTTTCGGCAGAGTTGCGTTAATCTGATAAGGACTTACCATGGAATCACTGGAAAGACTTGAGGCAAGGGTTGAAGCTGTCGTTGCACGAATCCAGGAGCTGGAAGGGTTGAAGAAGGACCTGGAGCAGCGCAACGCCGATCTGTCTCAGGAAATTACCCGTCTCAAGCTGGAAAACGAGAGAATCAAGGCGGAACGTGAGGATCTTGTACACAATTGCGGTGTTAAAGAGACGGAAGTTAAGAACCGCTTGGAGTCGCTTCTGAGTGAGGTCGAGAAGATCGAGCTCGAGATTAAGTAAGTTTAGACTTGACAAGATGGTCTTTAACACATAATTTTTTTTGTCGCAGAATCTGCGGGTTTTAGAGGTTCTTGAGATACAATTATGTCTGATGATAACCGGGTCATAAAAGTACACATATTTGGTGAAGATTACCCGATAAGAGGTGACTTCGATAACGATGAAGATGCTGAGCAGTTCAAGCAGCATGTGCTCGAAGTTGCCCGATATGTAGATCAGAAGATGCATGAGATTGCAGAGAGATCAGCCAACCGCACTCCCAAAAACATTGCCGTTTTGACGGTCCTTAACGTCGCTGATGAGCTTCTTAAGCTCAAGCAGGAGCGGGAAGGACAGCTTTCAGATTTTCGTCAACTGGCAGACAATCTGGCCGATCGAATTGATGAGAAACTGCTATCGGCATCTGGTTAGTCGCTCAATATCTCCCTCAGACCCTCCATTCTGCACTCGACAGACTGTAATATTAACGGATCGGTACCTTACCCGATAGGGTGGAGGATTAAATGCAACAAATCGGAATAACAACGGTGGCGATTCTTTTGGCGGCCGCCGTGATCCTTTCCGTTCTGATCACTTGGCTGTTGATCCGCAAGGCGGGACTCACCAAGATATCGAAGGCGGATGATCAGGCGACAAGGATCGTTGAAGAAGCGATTAGAGATGCTTCCATCAAGAAGAAGGAAGCGCTACTTGAAGCGAAGGACGAGGTCTATAAGTCTAAGGTCAATCTGGAACGCGAGATGCAGAGCAAGCGCGTCGAGCTCCAAAAATCGGACAAGCGCCTTGCCGACAGAGAGACCGCTCTTGATCGAAAGGTAGACCTCCTGAACAAGAAGGAACGGGATTTCACCGCGAAAGAAAGTTCCCTCCAACATCGTGAAAAGGCAATCAAATCACGCGAGGAAGAACTCAACAACCTGGTTCATCAGCAGAACATGCAGCTTGAGAAGGTCGCTGGGATGACCTCTGAGGAAGCCAGAAATCAGCTTATGGAGAACCTCATTGGTCAGGCCAAGATGGAAGCGGCGGTGACGATCAAAGAGATCAAGGAGAATGCGGAACGGACTGCCGATAAAGAGGCCCGCGAGATCATCACTCAGGCGATTTATCGCTGTGCAGCTGACCACACGGTCGAAACCACTGTCTCCGTAGTCAGTCTTCCGAGCGATGAAATGAAAGGCCGGATAATCGGGCGCGAGGGACGCAATATTCGATCGTTCGAAACGTGCACTGGCATTGATGTCATTGTCGACGATACACCAGAGGCCGTAATACTGTCCGGATACGATCCAATTCGGCGTGAAGTAGCCCGGATGGCTCTGGAGCGTCTGGTTTCTGACGGCAGAATTCACCCTGCCCGCATCGAAGAAATCGTCGAAAAGTGCCAGAAGGAGATGGAGATGATGATCCGGGAGGCTGGAGAGCAAGCCTGCTTTGAGCTCGGAATCCATGATCTCCACAATGACATTATACAGCTCCTCGGAAAGCTCAACTACAGGACATCTTACGGCCAGAATGTGTTGCAGCACTCAAAAGAGGTCTCGATTATCTGCGGCCTGATGGCTGCCGAACTCGGGCTTGATGCTACGTTGGCGAAAAGATGTGGCCTGCTGCATGATATCGGTAAATCGATAGACCGCGAGACCGAGGGAACTCACACCGAAATTGGCGCAGCATTTCTTACTCGATATGTAGAAAATGAATATGTCGTGAACGCGGTCGCCTCCCACCATGGTGACATTCCGATGTTGTCACCGTATGCCGTGCTCGTACAATCGGCCGATGCCATATCGGGATCAAGACCGGGTGCAAGACGTGAACCTCTCGAAGGTTATATCAAGCGTCTCGAGAAGCTCGAAGAGATGGCAGACAGCTTCAAAGGCGTCGCGAGGGCATTCGCCATTCAGGCTGGCCGTGAAATCCGAGTGATAGTCGAGCATGACGAGATCGACGATGCCAAGGCACAGATACTGGCGTCTGATATTGCTATGAAGATTCAGACAGAAATGGAATA
>Ga0180009_10001212_pt1 | contig 32142 bp, 25 predicted proteins | sample OS_PC_MetaG_FD_123537 | JGI IMG/M metagenome (GOLD analysis project Ga0180009, IMG submission 123537) | Groundwater microbial communities from the Aspo Hard Rock Laboratory (HRL) deep subsurface site, Sweden - OS_PC_MetaG | ecosystem: Environmental > Aquatic > Deep subsurface > Groundwater...
TCGGGGGTCACAGTCGTAAATATCGACAGCGGTTTTGCCGCGGCATCGGCTGCCGTGCGAATACTCAGTCTTCTGGGGGAGAAGAAATGAGCACGCTGGTCTTTGATCCACTCTATGGCTGCGCTGGAGACATGATACTCGGTGCCTTTGTCGCCACTGGTGCGCCATTCGATCAGCTGAAATCAGAACTTGCCAAACTTGATGTAAGCGGATTCGAAGTTTCGATGGAGAAGACGCAGCGCAATCAGATATCCTGCGTGAAAGTCCATGTGAAGATTGAAGAACAAACTACCCACAGACATCTGAAACATATCGTTAATATTATTGATAATAGTGAACTCGGCGAAAGCGTTAAGCGAAACGCGAAAGCGATTTTCAGAAGGCTCGCGGAATCCGAGGCACAGGTCCATTCGACGACTATCGAAAAAGTGCACTTTCATGAAGTTGGCGCGGTCGATGCAATAGTCGATATCGTTGGAGCATGTATATGCATTGATTTGCTGAAGATAGACCGCATTCTGAGCAGGCCGATCGCTCTCGGAAGCGGCATGGTCAAGTGCGCACATGGCGTCTTCCCGGTGCCGGCTCCCGCGACAGTGAATCTCATCAAAGGATTCCCGGTCGTGTTGCACAATATAGATGCAGAGCTAACCACGCCAACCGGCGCGGCGATCATTACGACGCTTGCCGAACCGCTGCTGAACGCTTACACAGGCACGATCAAGTCCGTCGGATATGGTGCAGGCTCACGCGTTTTCGAGGATCATCCGAACGTAATGCGGCTCTTCATTGCCGAAGACAAATCTGACCTTGAGCATGACAGTATTGTCGAACTGCATACGAACATCGATGACATGAACCCGCAAGTCTATTCACAACTGTTCGAGCAATTGCTTGCCTCCGGTGCGCTCGATGTTTTTCTGACTCCTGTTCAGATGAAGAAGGGGCGTCCCGGACAGATGCTCACAGTGCTCTGCGATCCCGATAAGAAAGAGAATCTGCAACGAGAGATTTTCAGGCAGACGACTTCGGCGGGCATTCGCTCCGAGACACAGACAAGAGTGAAACTGCCACGCAGGCAGGAGACAGTCTCGACCTCGCTCGGCGACTGTGTTGTGAAGATATTCGAATTCGAGGGGAGAAGCAGGGTTGTGCCGGAATACGAATCGGTGAAAAAGATTGCAGACAAAAATCAGATGTCATATCTTGCGGCATACGAAACGATAATCCGTGACCTTGGTGATAAAGGGCATGTTGAAAAAGCCATGTGAGACGCAAAATTCGTCATCGCGAGAAGCGAAGCGACGTGGCGATCTCTTCCTGCGCTGTAAGGAATCCCTTCCTTACAGCATGAGCCTTCGGGCAGGAAAGGATTCCTGCCCGCGCTGCGTGTCGACGTCGAGATTGCCACGCTTCCTGCGGTCGCTCGCAATGACGGCTTTTTCAACATGCCCGATAAAGAGAAGGAGTAACGATGTCGGACCACAACGGAGTCTGGATATTTGCCCAGCAGAAGAACAACAAGATAGCGAATGTAACATATGAACTGCTCAACGCCGGACGGCAGCTTGCCGACGGCCGATCATCGAAGCTGACCGCGGTCGTATTCGGCTCCGGCATCGAAGATCAGGCGGCCGATTTGTTCAAGTATGGCGCGGATGAAGTGAAATATGTCGACAACGCCGAATTTGCGGGATTTGTCGATGATGCATACGCTGCCACGCTCGGTCACTTGATCGAGCAGGGCAAGCCGGAGATAGTGATCGGCTCCGCGACGTTTTACGGCAAGGCGCTTTTTGCGCGGCTCGCGGCGCGGCTCAAATGCGGCATGGCTGCCGATTGCAATGGCATTGGGCTCAAAGATGATGGCTCGCTCGTGGTGACAAAACCGGCGTTTGGTGGTAATGTCTGGCTGACCGTTGTATTCCCGGAGAAGCGTCCGCAGATCATGACGCTCCGCCCGAAGGTGATCGCTGAGGCTGCCAGAGATGACAGCAAGTCGGGCAGTGTAGAGAAGCCGGATGTTCCTGCTGAGTGTCTTGCATCGAAGATGAAAGTGACCGGCAGCTCCGGCACCGGTGGTGGCAAGGTCAGTTTGACTGAAGCTGATGTGATCGTCTCCGGCGGCAGAGGTCTGAAAGCGCCTGAGAATTTCAAGATGATCGAGGAGCTTGCCGATGCGGTCGGCGGAGCGGTCGGAGCGTCGCGCGCGGTGGTCGATGCTGGCTGGATCGAGTATTCGCATCAGGTTGGACAGACCGGCAAGACGGTTAATCCAAAACTTTATGTGGCGTGTGGTATCTCCGGTGCTATTCAGCACTTAGTGGGTATGCAGGCGTCCGGGACTATAGTCGCGGTCAACCGCGACAAAGACGCGCCGATCTTCAAAGTCTCGACCTACGGTATTATCGGCGATGTCTTCGAAATCGTCCCGGCATTGACGGAGAAGTTCAAGAAAGAGCTGCAGGGCTGATTCAATAGAGCATCACATGTTCGAAATACGAAGCGCAGGATCATGGGGTCTTGCGCTTTTGTTTTCTCGGCGGAAGATCATGTAGATCAGGGCCTTTACGGTCCTGACGCCAGAGGTTCTAAATCAATTTAATCCTCTTGCTCATGCCGTGTTCAGTTTTGTATATTAATTTTGTTGGCTAATAAATGTAAGCAATTTGATTACACGGGCTATTCAAACGGCTTCGCTAGGAGTGGAGAATGCCAGAATCGCCGAGCAGGGCTATGTCACCTCTAAGCGAGAACTATCACAAGGCGCGCAGACAATACGCTCTGTTCAGCGGATTACTTATTGCTTGGGAGTTCGTAGGCCTACGGCTGCATCACGATTCTCTTAGAAGCAAAGGTATTGATATCCTGAGTCCGCAAGCGGTGCCTTTTGCTCTAATTGCGCTCATTCTTTACTTCTTTTACAGGATAGTAATGGAGTGGTTACGCAATGATGAGTCTACACGAGAGCGCGCGCTTTCAATGACGGATTTTGCCGTGTCGCACTTTCTGGCTCTAGGAGCAATTGGCGTATTCATTTATCAACGGATGGCTGCAATTCAAATTGCTGACAACATACGTTTGTGGGTGGGGCAGGTTAATGTAGGTGATGTCTTTGCTGGCATCTTTGGAGTGTTGGTCGTTTCCATTGTCTCCATGTCGTACATGTCCTTCAAACGCCGAGGTGGAGTCGTCCTAGATAATTTCCTTGTGGGACTCTCTTTAGCAACGATCATAACCTTCGTATTTTCGTTCGTCATAAACGGAATTGATACTGGATGGGCTATTAGCGTGGCATTCGGTGGCATTCTTGCTGCCACTGTGACCATGGTATACCTAGTCTTGGGGAAACTTCGGAAGTGGATGAAACGCAAGCGGCCAAGTCTATATCTGGCGGATAATGAGAAGGTGCATGCTATACGTATGGAATACTATGATCGTGTCCTCGCGTACATCAACAATGTTCGCGCCAATGGTAGGGCTGATTATCAGTCTGCGATGGAACTCCTGCGACAGACGAAGCATGCTGACGTGTACTTCGGGGAGGACATCGTCGACTTTCTGAATGAACTCTATCAGTACAGCATAGAATTTGAGAAAGTGAACCGTCAATGGTCACAACTCACCGTATCATCGCCTGAAGATGTAGCTGCTCCCATCAAGAACAAGTGGATGCAAATAACAGGTTGGTTTGATAAAAGTCACGATGAAGCGAAGAAACGATTTGCGCCTTACGTCAAGCTCGTGGACTAGCTCGGACTGATCTTGCTGCCAACAATGGTTCCCCGCCTTCGCGGTGATGACAGTCCTTCGGCCTGTACGGGGATGGATTGCGTTTTTCAACGCAATGACACCAGTGGCGCATTGACATGGGTGGCGCAATGACACCGCCTGTGGCGGTGTAAAGCAGGTGGACGCGAGCTTGCTCGCATCAGTTCGGCGCACGCCGGAATCCAGATGTCTTGGCATTGCGTGTGACACGTGGCTGGTGTGGCCGCGATCTGTGATCGCGGTTTACAAAGACGATTGTCAGGATCTCCTCGCTGCGTTCGGACCTGCTCTACGCTTCGCTTGAGCAGGCAGGGATCCTGACCTACGGCCTACCGCCTCCGCAAAACTTATCTCGTTTCCTGCCGATAATTTTAGAGACGAAATATATCTGACCAAAAGGAGAAATGTATGGGAATGATGCTCGAAGTCATCGAGTGGGTCGATCTCAATTCGAGCGATATGATCCACAGGATTCCGGAAGAGGGCTCGCTCGATATCAAACTCGGCGCGCAGGCAATCGTCAGAGAGAGCCAGACAGCGGTATTCTTCAGCAATGGCAGGGCGTGTGATGTGCTCGGGCCGGGAAGGCATACGCTCACGACGCTAAATGTCCCGATCCTGACCCGGCTGCTGTCGATTCCGTGGGGATTCAAGTCGCCGTTCAGGGCGGAAGTCTACTTCGTAAATCACAAAGTCTTTACCAATCTAAAATGGGGAACGCGCGACCCTGTGGCGTTTCGCGATAGCGAACTCGGCTTGATCAGACTTCGTGGACATGGCGCGTACACATGCCAAATCAAAGAACCGATGATATTTCTCAACCGCATGGTCGGTCATCAGGCGCTCTATGGCACACATGATATAGAAGATTACCTGAGAGATGTTGTCGTGGCTCGTATCAACGACTTCTTCGGTGAGAATCTGAAGACGATTTTCGATCTGCCGGAGCAATATACCGAGATGGCCGCTGAAATCAAGAATCTAATCACCGATGAATTCGCGAAGTACGGCCTCGATTTGATCGACTTCTATATCACATCGATCACGCCTCCCGATGAGGTTCAGCGGATGATCGATGAGAAGTCGGGAATGAGCGCGGTCGGCGATCTCGATCATTTCCTGAAATACGAGATGGCGAAGGCGTTTGGATCATCGAATGCGGGGGGATATGCCGGCGCAGGAGCCGGAATTGGCATGGGTGCCGGCGTCGGGTTGATGGCACCGATGATGATGTCGAAAGCTCTAGCGCCAGAGCAGACCGATTTCAAAGTCTCCGATCTTCCGACCGTTACCTGTTCCGAATGCGGCGCGGATACGCCGGAGGAATCGAGATTCTGCTACAAATGCGGTCATCAGATGGTAAGCGTCAATCGCTGTGGAAACTGTTCCGCTGAAGTCGCGCCCGATGCAGTTTTTTGCCAGAAGTGCGGCAATGAACTCGCCAAGTTGTTGAGTTGCCCCGATTGTGGCCAGAAGCTTCCGGGCGGCACGAAATTCTGCTTCAATTGCGGCAGGAAGATGAACAGCTGATGAGAGCTTCGGGATACAAACTCGGAATACAATGTTGTTTCTGTGGCGGCTCGCTTGAAATTGACGAGGCGAGCCGCACCACAGTCTGCAGCCACTGCGCGTCGGTTATGAAGATCGTGCGCAGGAAGGGAACGGCGAAGTATTACATCCCCGACGATCTCGAACGCCGCGAGGCGAAGTTTCTGATCGAGAGTCACCTCAAGAAAATCAGCGAACCACTTGTGTCGAGCTGGGGGAATATAACTCGGATATTTCTGCCTTTCTGGCGAGTGGCAGGAACTGTTTTCGCAATCGACGACAGACCCGCCGGACAGGGACATTCAGAATATGGCAACTTGACCCAGGATGAGGTTGACGACACTCCGCGTACGGAGTTGAAGATATCGCCGCGTGAGACAAGCTTCTGCGCGAATGATAGTCTGCTATGGGGAGTCGATTCGCTTGGCATCAGAACGCAGGTGTTGAAGCTGGTCGCACTCGATCTGGAAGCTTGCGAATCCAATGCGCTGATGCCGGTGACGGTGACGGAAGAAGATGCCCGGCAGCACTTCGACAAGGCTGTAACGAGCCTTTCGCATACGGCGGCCCGGCTCGATTCGACTGTTGAGACGATCGCTGTCGGCGTGAAGCAGAGTCTGATCTATTTCCCGATGTGGATTGCCTCGTTCACGAATGCGCTCGGAAAGCAGACAGCGCAGTTCGATCCGCTTGCGAAAAGAGTCGTTTCGCTGAATAGAGGAGAGATCGAGATTCCTGCACCGGATGTCAGTGCATGCGATGCGACACTTTCTGTCGAAATCGCGCCACATCGCTGCCCGAATTGTGGTGTCGATCTGCCGGCGAATCAAACATCAGTAGCCTACTATTGCGAGAATTGCGAGAAGATGTTCGTGGGAGACGGATCGGCTTATCGCAACATTGCCCTTGATGTGCCATCTGATCTCGACGAGCATGCGCAGCTTTTCCCATTCTGGGTGTTTAATCTCGCAGATGCAGCGTGGCCGGAGAAAGGGGAACTGCTGAGGGCGCTGAATCTCGTGCAATTTTCGTCCGAAAGATTCTTCGTACCGGCGTTCAACATCAGCCATCCCGCACGGATGATGCGACTCGCGTCACACTATAATCGGCGCAACGACAGCTTTCTATTTGCGGAACGCAAGGGAGAGCATTATACTTTCGCCGATGTGACACTTTCGCCGGACGTGGCGGCCGAGATGATCGTACCACTGACAATTGCGACCAAGGCTGCCAAGGGATTCAAGCTATATGAGGCGCCGGTTAGCGGCACTCCGGCGGTCGCTGAGCCGAAGCTGATCTGGCTTCCGTTCGTTCTCGACAGATATTTCTGGATCGAACAAATAACCGGCGCGGCAATAGAAAAGGCCGCTGTACGAGTTTGAAGACGATAGCCGCAATTGATGTAGGATCGAATTCAGTACTTCTCTCCATCTCCAGAGTCAAGGGCAACACTCCCGGCAAGCCGATTGTCAATCTCGAAGATACGCCTAGGCTTGCCTCAGGTCTAAAAGAGACTGGCAGGATCGGCGAGCAATCCACAGGACGCTTGATTCGTGCTCTCAAGAGATTCAAGAGAAGTTGCGATGAACATGGCGTCGAGGAGATTTCGTGTTGCGGAACGTCTGCGCTGAGAGAAGCATCTAATTCCATTGACGTAATCTCAGAAGTTGAGGTAAAGACCGGTATCAGCATAGAAGTGATTTCGGGTAGGCGTGAAGCTGCGCTGACATATCTCGGGGCGGTCACTGGCATGAAGAATCTCAGGCAGAGCAGAGTGTTGATTGATGCAGGTGGTGGATCATCAGAAGTGGTCATCGCACGCGGGACGAAAATACACTCAGCACATAGCTATAAGATTGGTTCAGTGGTGCTCATGGAGAGATTCGGCATGGATCGAAAGAAGTCTGCACGCGAACTCGAAAGCGTGCTCGAATGCATAAGAGAGCAGGTTGTGAGGCTGAGAATCGGGCCAGTCGACAGGCCTGCCTCATTAGTATGCTCAGGTGGAACACCGGCTGCCATTCAGGGTTATCGAATAGGTATGAAGCAACATGATTCAGACAGTATCCATGGGGCTTCCATGAAGTTGTCTGAGTACAAGCAGTTGATCTTCGAGCTCGGGCAGATGAGTTTGAGCGAGAGGAGACTGGCACTCGCGTTCGAGCCGAAACGAGCTGAAGTCATAACTGCCGGGGGCTTGTTAAGCTATGCAATTGCGGAACAGACGGGGCTCGCAAGTGTAAGAGTATCAGACAGAAGTCTACGCTTCGGGCTGCTCTACGAGCTGGCTGGGCGAAAGGTTGAATTTGCTTGACAAGCATTAGTGCGGCGGTATATTAACCCGGACCGGAGGTGAGCCAACGGAAATAGATACAGATAGATATAGACGTTGACAGGAAAGCACAAATTGATGATCATTCTCCGGCTTGAAGAACCGTTACGCATGACGCGGCGGTTTTTGTTTTGCCTTGGAGGTCGCATGTTACGAAAAGCCCCATTTCTCGCGCTCATTTTCATTCTGTTCACTTCGTCGTCGCAGGCTCTAATGAATTTCCAGCTCGGCGAGCCGATCAATCGGCTTAGAGACAATTCTGCAGTGGACATAATTTACGATCCGGATGCTGGAATTGTATGGCTGGCAACGTCGAGAGGCATGTCGGGAACCACTGATGGAGGTGTGACGTGGTTCACTTACGATGGATCGAATGGCATGAACTCGAATGACATCGCAGCCTTAGCCTACGCGGACGGAAGGCTATGGGCTGCTACGGCTCACAACGAGCTGTTCAATGACCAGCTACTGCCGGTCGGTGACGGCTTCAACATCACTCAGAACCATGGATCGACTTTCGAGTCGTACAAGCCGAGACAAGCTACATTTACGAATATGCTAGCGTATGACCTCGCCGTTCTCGATTCAGCGGCATGGGCCTCCTGCTTTGCCGGAGGATTGATCCGCAGCCTCGACTACGGTCAGACCTGGCACAATATATTCGCAAGTGAGGAAGACAGCATTGATCTAACAGACAACCTCTTTCAGCGAAGAACAAACCTGTACTACTCAGTGGTCATAGACACTTTTTCGCAGGACACAGTCTCCGTCTGGGCTGGGAGTGCAGCCGGAATTCATCGGTACATCTACATCGACAAGGTGGCAAAGCTTGCGGGGAAGAGGACATTTGATCTGTCGTACGATGGAACCGCAATGTGGGTCGCCGTAGAAGGCGGCCTGTCACGTGGAGTGACGAATGAGCAGGCAGTAAAATACCGATTCCGTTCCTGGGATTCGAGCGACGGCATGTTGTCGGATTTCTTCACGGCCGTCGAAGCAAGACCGGGGCTCGTCGTTGCGGCCGCATGGGATCCCGACAGCGAGGAGGGGATAGGGTTCAATGTCTCCACTGACGATGGCGACTCCTGGGCATCGGTCGAACCTGATCAGGCCGTTGGATCGGGCAAGTTTGTCAGCAGGATTCTGAATGTCGATGGAACCGTATTCGCGGCATGCTCAGCGGGCGGTCTGATACGATCCACGGACAGTGGAGCGAACTGGGAATCAATCCTTCCGGTGAGCGGAGACGATTCGCCGGATCAGCCATTCAATCGATTCTACTCGATGTGTGCTGAGCAATTGGGCGGAGACAGCGTAGCGCTTTGGACCGGCACCGACACCGGGCTATACGTATTCTCCTTCGATGATCTTGCAGCCGATCCGTATGACATAAAGCATATTCCATTTGACGACAACGATTCGAATGGGCAGCACATCGAGGCGGTCTACATCAGGAGTTATGAGACCGATGAGGACACTACGAAACAAATCTGGGTCGCGACTCATCCAGTAGATGAAGAGATTGGAGAGTATCGCGTGATGATGTCGGCAGATGACGGTATATCGTGGGAATATTCGCTTCAGCCTACCGCCGCGTATGATTTCGGAATCTACCTTGATTTACTGTGGATATCTTCTGAAGCCGGCCTGCTCTGGACAGGTCTGGAGGGAAGTTCCTCGGATGAATTCACTCTCTTTGACAAGAACGGTCACTTCGGACTTGATTCCACGTTCACGAGGATCGAACCAACAGACAAGGATATGTGGGTTGCCACCCGCGAACTTCCAATCAGAACTGTCGGCGGATTTCTCTTCATAGCTGAGAATGTGAATACCGATCCGCAGAAGTACGATTTTCATCTCCTGTATGATATGGACAATGGCCTTTCGGGTGATTTCGTAACAGCATTGGGAATTCAGTACCACAATAACCAGAAGACCATCTGGGCGGCAACACAGAAGACGGAGACCGGAGATAACGGAATTACATCCACAACCAACAGTGGTGCGGATTGGATTGTGCGTCAGGACGGGGTTCAGGTATGGAATTTCGCATTCGACGAAGGAGATGTCTACTACGCTTCGAGTCAGGGGCTTTTCAGGAAACTTGATGCGGAGAGCGAATTCTCGAAGCTTTCATTCGTGGAGTCGGATCGCAGAGAGATATCCGATGATGCGGAATTCTACAGTGTAAGAGTTGCTGATGGTGTTTTGTGGGTCGGTTCGAGTGACGGAATCATAAGGCAGGATTTGTCCGGTGATCCGGTGATCTTCCGGGAATTCCGTAGCGTCGCCGATTCGGAAGGTGGGAAGCCGTATGCAACCCCGGTTCCATCGTCTCCAACCAAGGGACTTGGAATAGTGAGATTCCACTACCATTTGCCCGAACCTGACTTTGTGACGATCAAAGTATATGATTTCGCGATGAACCTTGTGGCGACTGTGATCGATAATCGACCGAGAGAGCCGCGTGAAACGTCCGATCAGGACGATGATGATAGATGGGATATGAGAAACGAGAATGGAGATTTTGTGACCGCCGGAACCTATTTCTTCGTCATCGAGAAAGCAGATGGTGGCAAAGAGTGGGGCAAACTTATGGTGTTGCCGTAGAAGGGAGACCCGGAATGAAGAAATTACTAATTGCATTCTTGCTCATTCCAGCATGTTTCGTCTCCCAGGTGATCGCCGAAACTGGAGACGGCGGATATGCAGGATCGTTCCTACAGGTTGGCCTATCGGCCCGTGCTGTTGGAATGGGGCAGGCATACTATGGTGTTTCGGATGATGCCTCCGCGATTTTCTATAATCCCGCCGGTTCGGTGTTTGAATTGAAGAAAAGAGTCGGCTTCTCATATCGCGTAATGGATATGGACAGAAAACTCGGATATGCTTCCATCGATATCCCTGCCAGGGGAGAGGCTACAATTTCATTTGGTTGGATTTTCAGGGGAGTGGGGAGCATCGTAGAGCGAAATGAGCTTGGAGACCCGGGCGACAATCTTGATGACTCTGAGAATGCGCTCATGATTGGATTTTCCAGACGGTTCTCCAGGTATGTCGCTGTGGGAGGAACCGGGAAGTACATGTTCGCAAATCTGGCTGGTGTAAAGTCTAACACGGTCAGTTTCGACGTAGGCACTTATGTCAAGCTCTCCAAGGGAGAAGGGCTTGATGAAGACTCGAAGCTCGATTTCGTGCGATTCGGATTGGTAGTTGCGAACCTTGGCGCCCGCTACATCTGGACCACGGGAGATTACTGGGCTACCCGGGGTGAGCTCGGGGATTCGCGGACGGATGATTTCCCGATTCTTATCGGAGGCGGTGTGTCGGTTATGGGTCTGAATAAGAAGCTCCTCGTTGCTGTGGATGCGCGGAAGTATCAGTGGCAGTCGATCAGCCTGCATGCTGGAACTGAGTACGCCCTGTCTGATATATTCAAACTGAGAACCGGACTCGATGGTTTTCACCCGACATTCGGCGGCGCAGTTACCAAGAGGCTTGATTCTTATGATCTGCAGCTGAATTACGCGTTTTCCGCATCGAAAGCGGGAGAGAGATCTGATCACATATTCAGTGTTGGGATTACATTTTGATCTGAAAGATGGCTGAGAGGTATTGCATATGATTCCAAATCATAAATCAGGCATCAGACTGGCCATTGCGGTCGTAAGTCTCATTTGCCTGACGGCGTCGATGGCATCGGCGCAGACTTACACCGATCGCGGAGCGAGCGGAGTCGCCGGTCTCAGAATAGCGCCAGGTGCAGCACAGGCTGGCTCTGCGGAGGCTTTCGGCGCAGTTGCATCTGACGTATTTGCGCTTTATTATAATCCCGCTGGCACCGTACACGCCGGAACTTACTCTGTTGGACTTATGCATAACGAGTGGATCGACGATATTCGCTCCGAGTATGTAGGTTTTGTCTATCGCCCTGACAAGATCGCCATCGGTTTGTCGATCCTGTACAATTCAATCGGAGACATCGAAAGAAGGACGGATCCGACGACCGAACCTTTGTCACTATTCGATGCCCAGGATCTGATTGCTGGCTTGACGGTTGGTGCGGTAATATCACCCGAATTGTCGATTGGACTTACCACCAAACTGATCTACGAAAAGATTGATGTCACTTCCGGTAGCGCATACGCAGTTGATCTTGGAGGCTTGTATGAATTCATGCCGGGCATCCTGTTAGGACTGTCGGTATCGAATCTTGGCTCGAAGATGAAACTTCAAGATCAAGAGGATGATCTGCCGACCGTTGTTCGCGGCGGCGGCTCGTACTCGTATCGTACATTCAAGTTCGGCGCAAGTCTTGTGACTCCTACTGATGGCAAGGCTCACCTCCATGTGGGCGCCGAAAACGTTATTTCAGAAATCCTGACCCTAAGGGCCGGTTATGCGTCCGGATACGATATTCGCGATCTCGCTTTCGGCTTTGGTGTTAGACATAAATTCGCATCAATTGATTACAGTTATACTCCCATTGAGTCAGATCTTGGTGACTCGCACAGGTTTTCACTGACGTTTAGCTGGAGGTAAATTCTCGATGGCAAAGTATCGGATCGCGTGGCTGCCGGGTGACGGAGTCGGCGTTGATGTAATGGAGGCGGCAAGGATCGTCCTCGACAAACTCGGACTCGATGCTGAATATCCGCATGGTGATATCGGCTGGGAATTCTGGTGCAAGGAAGGAAATCCGCTTCCGGATCGAACAATTGAATTGCTCAAGAAGGCTGACTGCGCGCTATTCGGTGCGATTACTTCAAAACCGAAAGAGGAAGCCGAGCGGGAGCTGATCCCTGAGCTGCAGGGAACGAACCTCGTATACTCATCTCCAATCGTCGGACTGCGCCAGCTCTTTGACCTCGGCACCAATCTCAGACCATGCAAGGGGTACGAGGGGAACCCGCTCAATTATCGCGATGGCGTCGATCTTTGTGTATTTCGTGAGAATACAGAGGATCTCTATAGCGGTGTCGAATTCTTTCCGTTCCCTGAAGATGTCTTTGACGCTATCAAGGCAAAGAACAAGAAGATTGCACGGTTTGAGAAATATGGCTTAGACAAACTTGCAGTGTCGATGCGGATCATCTCTGAGCAGGCCTCGACGAGCATAATCACGGCGGCATTTGAGTACGCGAAGAAGTACGGCTACAAAAGTGTCACTGTGGTCGAGAAACCGAACGTTATCCGCGAGACCTCCGGGCTTTTCGTTCGCACAGCTCGAACAGTAGCAAAAAAATATCCCGATATTGAACTCTGGGAAACCAACATAGATGCCATGTGCATGTGGCTGCTTAAGAATCCGCTCGATTACGGAGTGATCGTCACTTCAAACATGTTCGGGGACATCATCTCCGATTTGTGTGCTCAGCTTGTCGGCGGACTCGGGTTCGCATGCTCCGGCAACATCGGCAAGGAAGTCGCGGTGTTCGAGCCGACGCACGGCTCTGCACCGAAGTACGCCGGGAAGTACAAAGTAAACCCGATGGCAATGCTGCTCACGACCAAGATGATGCTCGATTGGCTCGATGAGACTGATATGGCGAATGCGCTTGAATCTGCAATCGCCAAGGTTATCAAGGATGGCAAGATTCGCACATACGATATGGGCGGATCGAACACAACGCTTGAAGTAGGCCACGCAGTAGCCGACAATTTGTAATCTCTATCGCAATGAGATATTTGTTAGTTGGAGGCGGGTTTCGACCCGCCTTCTTCGTTTGTGGCGTGCACTTTGCGGTTGCACATAAAAGAAAGGAGCGGTCGTTATGACCGCTCCTTGTGTTGACGTCTCAGGATACCAGGTTGCGTGCTAGAAGATTCCGTTCAAGCAAGCCTGGCAGGAGTTCAATGGGGCCGGACCACCAGTGAATATGTATGCAATCAAGTAGACCACGTCGTCAATATCGACCCCGCCACTTCCGTCGGCGTCGCCGCAACAGACGTATGGCAGCGGTGGCGGACCGCCTGTAAAGATGTACGCGATCAGATATACGACGTCGTCGATATCCACAGCGCCGCTCTCATCAGCATCGCCCGATATGCAGGGCATGCCGACTCCGTGATCTGCCGCCCACTGGCGTCCTTTGTCGATAGCCAGCTGCAGATTCGCAAGACCGGTCTTTGATCCCGCCTTGACCTTGGTGAACCAGACGCAGCTGTCCGGAGCTAACTCAACATCCTGATAGATCGCATAGAACGAGTTCAGATCCTCAAATGAATCGGGGTCCGATGCGACATATCCGGAATGTCTTGCCAGCAGTCCACCTATCCATGCAGGGATATAGCCACTGTTGGGATAGACTGTGGTATCGTTCTCAAGGACAATCGCACCGGCGATTGTCTCGCAGATTGAGGCTCCACCGAAGTAGTTTGCTTCAGGATCACCCGCAGGTCCACCCTGCTGATACACCATCTGTCTGGAGGCATCCGTTCCGCTGTGGTTGTCGGATCCGCCTCCGCTGTCTGGAATATCCCAGTCGATGCCTTCACCGATGTGGAGCCTGAGAACTTCCTCCGACGAGTTACATATCTTCGTGTACTCGATCAGCACGCACGTGTCGGGGTGCGTCGGCACAAAGTATTCGATCTCGCCATGGATCTTCGGGTTGTTGTTGGGATCATGCTCTGAGAATACGCCCTTGGCATATTCGTAGGTTCCGAATGAGGCCGTCGTGATGAATGCACGCGGCTCGAAGAACACGTTCGAGTCTGATCCGTCGAAGAATGAGAACCAGGTCGTAGTCGTGTCATCGGCGAGCGTGATTACGAGACCTTCGTCATACATGAAAGTCGCACTATCGTCATACCACCACATGTTTCCTTCGTTGCCGTTGGTGGCGATTCCGGAACGTGGTTCGTTCCAGACTCCGACCGACCAGCAACTGGTAGATAGAATCTCGTACTCCGGCAGATAGAACTTGCAATAGCAGTGGATCATGACGGGGATCGAACCGGTTACTTCGCCATCGCAGCCGGTCACAGTGATCGTTGCGAAATACGTTCCTTCGGTTGCAATCGGCCCGATAGTGAATGTTTCCGTCGCCGTATTGAAGCATCCGACAGGCGCTGTTCCGGCTATTGAAGCTGGTGTCAGCCACGCCGCGTTCGAAGTGAGTACATAACCGGCCTCAAGGTTGCCGGCGTTTGAGATCGTGACATCGACATCAACCGTCGTCGGTCCGGTACAATCCGTGCCGCCGACCGGCGATATGAAGAGCGGGTGGCCGATCGAAGTCGGTGTCCAGGTGAAGGCGCAGATTGGATCGGGCGTGAAACACTCGTAGGTCATGTATCTCATGTCGTTCTGAGTCGCGATGCCTTCATCCGGCTGAATGTTTGTACCGGCGTCTTTATCGTCCATGTAGAAAATATGGACAACTCCGGTTGAATTCATTGCCATGGATGGCCAGTGTTCGCTGTGGCAGTCGCCCGCAGCGCACTCGTCTGTCCAGGTATTGGTCAGGTTAACAGCTGTGCCTTTCTTGGCAGGCGAGCCGTTGCCGGCATTGCCCGCATTGTATACAGGAGCGGTGCCGCCCGGTCCCCAGATCTGGCCGTCAATTGAACCGACGATATAGACATCGCCGTTGGCCATCGGAGTCTGCGAACAGTCGGAGCTAGTGTCTCCATTTTCGGACGTATGCGCACCGAAGCGTGTGAACGTGACATAGTATCTGTCATCACACTGAGAAATGTTGACCTTGGCCGTCGACATGTTCCATGCACCCGGATCGCAGTGGTAAGCTGGATGTGAAGCATCATATACCAGTGAGATACATCCGGACGGAGAGTCATCCCAGTGCCAGATCTTCGTTGCATAGTGCGGGCTGCAGGGATTGTCGCCGCCTGGTTCGTAAATCGGTGTCGGCCAGACAATATGCAGAGTGCCGTCGCTGTCGTACATTGCTGCGAGGTCAGTATATGCCTTGTATGGAATCTCGTTAGTCTTAATTGTGTGGCCGGCTGTATAGTCGGTCACATTCGTGAATGTAGCAGTGCCGTTGATGATTGAGAAACCATCATCGGTAGACTCGTAATAGCAAACATCGTTCTGCCACTGATAATAGCCGACCCCGATCTCACCGCAGGGGTTCATCACCGGATCGGGCTGGTCTTCGTAGTAGAACGGCTTCAGGTAGACAAGTGCAACCTTGTTCTGAGCCGGGTAGGTTCGAATCACTTGTCCGATGTCATAAGACGAATCGATGAACGTACCGCATGCCGCGAATCCCGCCGGATCGGACTGGGTATAGCGGTAGTACACAATCGACTGAACCTCGCCGGGGCAGCCAACTAAGGGATCGCATCCGGGACTTTCGATAGATGCGATGTGCATGATGGTGGCTCCTGCCGAGTCTCTCCAATCGATTTTGGGCCATATATATACGCTGTTATCTTCCCAGCCGCCCGTCCACACCGCTTCGCAGTTCGGAGGTCCCGGTGCTACCGGCCACGGGGAGGGGAATGTTCCCAGCCCTGTACCTGACGCATCGATGTTGGCCTTGGTTGCGTACAACGGCCCGGATGGTCCTTCGTGCAGAGCAACGACGGCCTGTCCAGCCGAGGTGACATCGATTGTCGTGTATCCGCCGTTGTTTCCGGAGATGTCTTTGCCGTCTCCAGCCACTCCGCCCCATTGCCATAGGGTTGTTGCGGTGTTGTAATTGGCGTAGGAGATTTTCCTAATAGCGGTTTCTGTCGTTTTCTTCATCCACACGAAGTGGACAAGGTTGTTCGCCGGATTCCAGACTATGTTTCTTCCCATCGTACCGTTTTGCACCGGTTCATACCAGGTGCGTCCAACGACGGTACTTGCCCGGGAATCGAGCGGGGCCAAGGATGATCCGAATTGTGAGCCTTGCGGTATGCCTGCCGGCTCTTCGGAACCATCAAGCGCTCTCGATACCTGGTGCTTTCCGTACTGGCTGAGCGTGCTGGAATTGTCCGTTGGAATCGACGCTTTCTTGGCGACTGCTGTCAGAGGCAACAACAGCAGTAACACTGCAAATGCGCAAATGAACTTACTCTTTCTGCTCATCATCTCTCTCCTTCTCGACACATACAGGTTGTCACTTCTTCCTGTGTAGGTGTCGCTGAGCTAACTGAATTTCTTTTCATGTCTTCAAGCATTTTGGACTGGCAAGGCAATTATCCAGAGTCGAACATATGCTCCTCCTGTGCAAGTGGCGGTCCGGGTATAGATGGATGTTTAATATTCGAGTACATAGGTATTTTAAGTGCTAACTGGACTAAAGTCAAGTCAAATTTTGAGGTCTACTCTCGCTGCTGAGGACATCGGCGATGTAGATCTAAGCGTCAGAATGCGGATGGGTCCGCAAAAAATAGCAGGAGCGGCCGTTTGGCCGCTCCTGTCGTTTCGATCTTGAATCGCAACGTGTGCTAATCAGGCATATAAGCTCAATCGCACGCAGTAGCAACTGGTGGAGGTCCACCGGTGAAGATGTATGCGATCAAGTATACGACGTCGTCAATATCGACTCCGCCGCTTCCATCGGCGTCACCGCAGCAGACTGCCTCTACTGGTGGAGGACCGCCGGTGAAGATGTATGCGATCAAGTATACAACGTCATCAATATCGACTCCGCCGCTGCCATCAGCATCGCCGATGGTGCAGGAAATCTGGCCAGGACAACCTGGACCGTCGAGATTGTGGTCGATCGCCCACTGCTTGCCCTTGTCAATGAGGTTGAACAGCGAACCATTGTCGGTTCCGTCCGTCCGTCCAACACCGATGAGGCTCGATGCCTTGACCTTACAGTAGGAGATGCATTCGCCAGGCTCAAGCACGAGGTCCTGTGCAACCGCATAGACGCAGTTCCTATCCTCGACCGAGTCGGGGTACTGCACTGTGTAACCTGTGAGCGTTCTCATCAGATTGCCGAGGCTGTCCGGGAAGTAGCCGCTGTTCGGATAGATCCAACGATCGTTCTCCAGGCAGATGGCTCCGGGAATCGGATCGACAAACCTTGCACCAGCGCAATAATCAATAAGATCTGTTGCCCATGGTCTGTCGGGACCGGTTTGATAGACCATCTCTCTGGCTGCATTGAATCCGCCAATGTTGTCGGATCCTGCTGCATTCAGTTCTAGTGAATCAGGAATGTCCCAGTCGATCGCTTCACCAACGTGAAGTCTGATAGCCGTATCTGCAGCATTGGTGATCCAGAAACGCTCGATCAATACACAAGTATCGGGATGAATCGGGACGTAATACTCAATGGTACCGATCACAGCAGTGTCCGGTGTGCACCACATTCCTGTTGCGAACTCGTAGGTACCGGTGGGCACTGAAGTTACGACGCCGAGTGGCTCGAAGCCCATGGTACTGTCGGAACCATCAAAGCAAGAGAAATAGGTTTTCTTCAGATCGTCAGCATAGCTGATGACCACGCCATTGTCGTACATCGGAGCAACAGTGTCGTTGAACCACTGCATGTTACCCTCGTTACCTCTCTGCGCGATACCTGATCTCGGGACGTTCCAGACGCCGACGGACCAGCAAGAGGTCGAGAGTATTTCGTATTCGGGAACATAGTACAAGCAGCGTACAAGAATATCAACGTCGACTATTACTTGAGCACTACCTTCGGTACTGGTCAGGTCGATCGTAACTGTCGAGGCGTAGCTGCCTTCAACCGCGATCGGGCCGGCGGTGAAGGTGAGTACCAGCTCGTTGTTGATACCGGCGGTGATTGTCCCGCTCTGCGAGGCGGGCGTAACGTTCGCGCCTGCAGTCGCGACATAATTGATCAGGACGTTACCACCGTTGGTGATAGTGACATTAAAGGTGGAAGTGTAGCCGATTGTGCAGTCCACACCGCCATTCGGAGCGATAGGCACAAATGCGCCAGTTGGAGCAACCGTGTATGCGAAAGTACCTTCCGGAGCGAAGCATGGGTGATTGATGTAGACCATGTTATTCGAGGTCAATTCACCTTCTTGCGGGTCGTTCCTGATAGCGGCTCCGGCATCGTGGTCTTCAACGTAGAAGATGTGCACGTTGCCAGTGGAGTACTTGGCCATACTGCTCCAGTGCTCGCTCAGGCAGTCGCCGGCCGCACAGCCATCCGTGATAGTGTTGGTAAGGTCGGTGGCGGTGTTGACATTCCAGGGAGTGCCATCACCTTCGACGCCAGTTGCTGCCGCATCCGGGCCCCACGTGATACCACCGTCGCTTGATGCCGTCAGGAAGATATCACCATTGGCATAAGTGTCGTCTGAATAGTCGGTGGCGGTGGAGTCGTCCGACTTATGAGCGCCGAAACGAGTGAATGACACGTAGAATCTGCCATCGCACTCCGAAATGTTCATCTTTGCGGTCGAGATATTGAACGCTCCAAATGCATCATTGCCGGAAGGGGCGAGCCAGTATCTCGGCTCAGTGCCGTCAAAGACCAGCGCGATATTCGTTGCCGGAGCATATTGACTGCTCCAGTGCCAGAGCTTTGTTGCGTAATGCGGGCTACACGGATTCGCAGGGTCTGTTATGTCATAAACCGGAGTGTTCCACACAATGTGGAGGAATCCGTCCGTACCATACAGAGCTGAAAGATCAGCGTAAGCCTTGTAAGGAATCTGCGTCGCTGGAATGGTCTGACCGTTTGTGTAGTCAGTGACATTTACGAGAGCGGCAGTTCCGTCGATGAATGACAGTCCGCCGTTTGTTGACTCCTGGTAAAGGATGTCGCTTGTCCACTGCGAAGATAAGACGGCTTCGCAATCGTTATTCGGATGACCCGGCGGATAGAAATACTTATGGTAAACTATGGCCACTTTGTCAGAACCCGGATCGGAACGTATGACCGCTGAAGTCACATCCGACTCGTCAATGTAGTTTCCGAGAGTATCGTCCGTGTTCGGAACACAACTATTGAACTCACGATTGCCCAAATGGTAACGGTAATATATGATCGAACTTGTCTCCAGTCCCGCATTCTCGTTGGAAACGACATGGGCAATTGGATCAGTTCCTCCAACCAAATCGTATTCCACTATTGGCCAGATGTACTCGATGCCATCTTCTACTGTGCCGGAGACTATACCCTGGCAGTTCGGCCCATTGGGAGCCGCAGCCCAGGTGAATAGTCCCAGAGGCGGGCTTGCGTCTTCACCAACCTTGGAGTTGTAATCAACAGTTCCCTCATGAAATGCTACGAGAGCTTTTCCATCAGTGGTGACGTCAATCGTGGTGTACCCACCATTGTAGCATGTTGGGGAAACGGTAGAAACCGGTTTTCCGCCTGCAATCGGTCCCCAGGTTGCACCATTGTTCTGGCTCGTGCAGAAATGGATATCCCTGCAGCCAGATGCGAGTCTGTACATCCATGAAACGTGAAGGCCGCCTGTGGCGTGCCATACAATTTGACGACCCATGGAGCCGTTGTGCTGGTATTCATACCAGGTGATACCAACAACTCCTCTCGAGCCGTTCGGACTGTAATTCGAAGGGCCTAAGTCGATGCCACCAGAAGGCATTTCTTCCTGGCCGCTCATAGCTTTGGTCAGTTTTCCCGCGGTCGTGGAACGATCCATGAGATTGGTCCTCTCCGCGAGGGCACTACCTGCGAGAAAAGCCAGCAGGAGCAAAGTCAACACAATTACAAAACTTCTTTTCACTGCATTTACCTTTCCATAAGTTTGTTTAAAAGTGTCATATCCGTTGCTTTAGATTGAAGGTTGATAAGCCACTAATTCTCTGCGGAGAATACAAAAGTGTATGGGCCTATCATAGTAAATCACTCATTCACACCTCCTGTCCGAATTTAAGTTTACGGAAAAAAATCTGTGAGTAGCTGAGTACTAGTTAGTTTCGCTCTAATGCTACAAAAAATGGCTCCTAAAGTCAAGGTAAAAACAACCAAAACATCGATTCTTATTGGTCGGAATCGCTGCCTGACGTCTTCTGAGAAGATGGACAACATCGTACCTCGAAGTGATGTTAGATCTCCTTTGATGCTGATTCGACTAAGCGCAGAAAATGCGACGGCTTAACTCCTGAACTGCAGAGATCGTCGCGGATTATGCCTTGAAACTTCCATCGAGCAGGTGTCCTATTGGTCGCAGCGCTTCGACATGCTCGCTGATGACTTTGAATGTTGCTGTAATCGGCAGGGCGAGGATAACACCGACTCCTCCCCAGAGCCATCCCCAATAGAGTGTCGCGATCAACACTGAAGTCAGGTTCAGATTGATCCTGTTGCCAACAAGTTTCGGCGTTATGATGTTTCCTTCAAGGAATTGAAGCACGAAGAAGAATATCCCGACATATAGGAACCACCACATTGACTTGTACTCGATTGATGCGACTATCATCGGTGGAATTGCTCCGATTACGGCCCCAACGTAGGGCACCAGATTCAGCAGTCCGGCAACAGGCCCCCATACATAGGCATACGGTACGCCCATGATGACCAGCCCGATGGTGACGACAACGGCAAGCGCGAATGTCGTGGTGAACTTAACCGCGAGGAAACCGGAGACATTATCTGATATTTGATTCACTATCTCTGCGGATGCCCCGGAGTGCTCGGTGCCGAACAGGTGTGCAAGCCTGCGCTTGAATCCGACCTGCTCGATGAGCACAAAGAGTGTCATCAGCAGCACCAGCACGGTCTTGCCCAGCATCGAAAATGCAGATCCGATACCGGCAAAAAGAAACTTCGAAAGCGAAGCGATATCATTCCATTTGATGTTTTCGAGGATGTCCGTCCCAGGCTCCGTGGACGAGTCACCCGGTAGATACTGCATCAGAGACGGGAATTTGTCGAGTTGTTTCGCCAGTTCGGCCTGGAATGCGGTCCAGTACTGCGGCAGCTTAATGACTAATTCGCTGGCCTGCGATCCTATCAGCCCACCGACGGATAGGAAAATCGCAAGAGCGACAAACACGACTACCACGACAGCCACGACGTGTGGAACTTTGAGCCTCTTCAACAGCTTAACCGCCGGATTCAGGATGAATGCGAATGTTATTCCGAGCACAATAGGCACAAGGATCGGTTTGGCGTAGTATAAGAACACCGACATCACCATTATCGATATTACCGGAACGGCGATAGTCTGGATTTTTAGCAAGCGGTCTTCCATGTTATTTCGCCTCCAAGAGTCTCTTTAGTTCCTTTTCATCCAGGATCTTGATCCCGAGTGCAAGCGCTTTGTCGTACTTTGATCCCGGGTTTGCTCCCACCACGACGGCATCTGTCTTATTCGAAACGGATGATGCGATTCGTGCTCCGAGATTCTCGAGAAGCTTCTTCGCCTGAGAGCGGGAATAGTCCTCGAGTGTGCCGGTGATCACAATCGTCTGCCCTTCGAGCGGCTTCGGACCGGCCGCGGTTTGCTCGACAGGGAAGACCATACCGCCTTTTCGCAGCCGCTGCAAGAATTCGGTCGTAGCCTTGTCGGAGAAGTAAGATTTGATTGACTCAGCGACAATCGGCCCGATCTCAGCAATTGCTGACAGGCCATCGATATCTGCAGCAGCAAGATTGTCAATTGTCGAAAATTGTCTTGCCAGCACGCCTGCGAGATGTTCGCCGACGTTGCATATGCCCAGAGCGTTGATTAGATGCGGCAGATCGGGAGTCCTGCTGTGGTCAATTGCCGCCAGAATGTTGTCAGGCAGTTTCTCCCCCATCCGGTCCATGCCGAGGAGCTGATCTTTGGTCACGAAGTATAAATCAGCTGCGTCGCTGATCAGGTTCGTCTGGGTCATCTGCTCGACGAGCTTCATTCCAAGGCCGTCGATGTCAACGCCGGATTTCGAAGTGAAGTGAAAGATGCGCTCCGCCACCTGAGCCGGACAGTGGATGTTGTTGCACCTTATGTAGACGCCATCCGGGTCTTTTGCGACCTTCGATCCGCATGCGGGGCAGGTTGTCGGCATCTTGAATTCGATCTCTTTGCCAGTGCGCTTGTCGATCACGGGACTGACTACTTCGGGAATCACATCGCCCGCTCTCTGGACTACGACAGTATCGCCGATCAGCACGCCCTTGCGTTTGAGCTCATCCTCATTATGCAAAGTCGCCCGCTTCACCTCGACGCCGCCTACCCGCACAGGTTTGAGATGCGCAACCGGTGTCAGGATGCCGGTACGTCCCACCTGAACTTCGATGTTCTCGAGAATCGTGTTTGCTTGCTCGGGAGGGAATTTCCATGCCACCGCCCATCGGGGCGATCTTGAAAGCTCACCGAGCTTCCGCTGTTGACGGAGGGAGTCGATCTTTACCACCATGCCGTCAACATCAAAAGGCAAAGAAGGTCTCTCTTCCATGAACTGAGCGTACTCAGCGACAACACAATCTTCGCCTCCGCAGACCTTTATTAGATTGCTGACTTTGAAGCCGACGCTCTTCAAATATTCGAGGGCATCGGAGTGCTTATCGAAGTCAGCTCCATCGATCAAACCGGTGGAATATGCAAGCATTACAAGGGGTCTTGATGCCGTGACCTGTGGGTTGAGCTGCCTGAGAGATCCCGCCGCGGCATTGCGCGGATTCGCAAACAGCTCCTCGCCATTCTCTTCTCTGGTCAGATTGAGCTTTACGAAGTCCGCTTTCGTGATCACTACCTCACCGCGCACTTCAAGAAGTCTCGGAGGTGTATCAATCATGAGCCGCAGAGGGACGCTTCTGATGGTTCTCACATTTTCGGTGATGACTTCGCCGGTAACCCCATCTCCGCGCGTGGACGCTGTCGTAAGGAGGCCATTCTCATAGACAATCTCGACCGCCAAACCGTCCAGTTTCGGTTCAGTGACATATTCGATTGTCTCACGATCTCCTTTGAGATCTACCTGCACACGTCTGACGAAATCAAGAAATTCAGCCTCAGAGGTTGCCTTGTTCAGGCTCAGCATCGGAACCGAATGCTTGATCTGATCGAATTTCTCTGAAGGCGGTGCGCCCACTCTCTGGGTCGGGGAGTCGGGACGGCGAAGTTCCGGATTCTGCCTCTCCAGTTCATCGAGTCGGTCGAAGAGACGGTCATATTCAGCGTCAGAAATCTCGGGGCGATCTAAGACGTAGTAGAGATGGTTATGGTAATTGATCCTGTCAGTAAGCTCCCTAAGTTCCTGCTCAATATCACTGTTATCTCGAACCATGGCGGAAAGTTACTCGAGGAGTATTCCGCTGTCAACTTAAACCATGAGAGGGGGGAGGCGACCTGCGCCGAGTGAAGCCGCGCTCTGCGGGGAGCAGACTCTGAAACGCGAAAAAGCGGCCTGGGCCGCTTTTTCTAATACCAGCAGGTAGTGCTAAGCGTCGGGTTACAATCTTTGATCAGCCGCCCGACTTGGTGTCTACTTTAACGCCGGTCTTCTCGCCGACTTCTCCGCCAACTGCCTTCACGCTGTCCATCATCGCAGCAGAGTCAGGCATCATCTCCTCATGCTGCATCATCGTGTCGACAGCTACCGGCTTCTCGGCAGGCACTTCCATCTTCTCGGTCGGTGTTTCCAACTCAGCCGGTTCTTCCTCTTGTTTGCCGCATCCTATAAACAGCAGAGCAAATAGAAAAAGCGCACAACATAGAACCAGAATAGTTTTCCTCATTCATCCCTCCTCATTTGGATTTATCATGACACTTTTAACGAATGATGTGCCGTTCAGTCAACAAAAAAACGGAGCTTTGGTGATTTTGCTTGCAGGTGGACTTTTACAGGACTATCATCGGTGCGTTTCGGATTCTGAAACAAATGCTTCGTCATTCAGTAGAAGCATAGAGGTAGCAAAGAAAGGACTCTTACATATGCCGGATGTGACTGCCCCTGCACAAGTTGGCGTGGGAAGTTTCTGGGATCTCCTGGGACATTCCAGCTTCTTCGCCGTTCTGATACTGCTGATACTCCTCTTCATGTCTCTTGTCTCCTGGGCGATCGTTATCGCTAAGTTCAGGCAGTACAGGGCGGTAGACCGTCTCAACGACAATTTCATAAAGCTATTTCGCAACCGGAAAAGGCTTATTGACGCACCTGCGAAATGTGCGCCGTGCAAGGCGAGCCCGCTGTTCAACATGCTCGACGACGGCTTCCATGACCTCCAGGAGATAGTCGCCAAGCGCAAGGGGCAGGGGAATCTGCAGGCAGGGCTGATAGAGCTGAATTCGCATGATCTCGATGCTATATCGAAAACGCTCGAACGGTCTGCCAGCGAACAACTTGCGAAGCTCGAAAAACATGTCGTTTTTCTTGCATCTACTGCCAATTCGGCGCCTTTTTTTGGACTCCTTGGCACCTGCTGGGGTGTGATGAGCGCGTTTATGAATATAGGAGTGCGAGGCTCGGCATCACTGGCGGTCGTTGCTCCCGGTATTGCTGAGGCGTTGATCGCCACGATTGTCGGTCTTGGTGCAGCTATTCCGGCGGTTATCGCGTATAACTGGTGCAACAACAAGCTGAAGTTCATTGCCGACGATCTCAGCAACTTCTCGCTCGAACTCCTTTCGGCGATCCAGAAGGAGAATGAATTCTAATGCCGAATCGACGCCGTAGCTATCGCATGATGGCCGAGATCAATGTCACGAATCTCGTGGACGTCGTGCTTGTGCTACTGATCGTGTTCATGATATCTGCGCCTCTGCTGCAGTCAGGCATAGATATCGAGCTGCCTCAAACGAAATTCGTCGATAACACTGCCGACGCAGAAGGCGTCGTGATCACGGTGAACAAGAATGGTGGGATTTTCATCGATGACGTTTTCTGCCGTGCGGATAGTCTCGAAAAGAGGCTAAAGGACCACATCAAAGGCAAGAACATTAGCGCTATCTATCTGCGTGGAGACAAAAGTGTGAACTATGGAGTTGTGATTGACGTTGTAGCGAGGTTGAAGCAGATGGGGATTGTGAATGTAGGGCTTGTGACCAAGCCGTTTGAAGAAGGTTCTTCCAAATGAGATCGCAGGATATTGCGATATCGGTGCTTCTGCACCTGGCTTTCTTTGCGCTGATTATCATCGCGTCGACTGTGCGGGGACGCGCACATCAGTTCGATCCGGATGAGTTTGCCAATGTGCAGCTTTATGACAATATCCCTGCTGCCGGGCCGAAGGCAGCGCCTCCGCAGCCGGTGGTTGAGGAGAAGAAGACTGTCAAAGTGCCAGACATTCCGACTGAGATAGCCGAGCAGGCCGTCATAGAAGAGGATCCGGTGAAACTGACATCGATAGAGACCCCAGCTGAGATAGTGAAGAAGGAAATCAAGAAGAAGGAACGAAAGAAAGAACCGAAGAAAGAGACTGCCAAGAAGCCGACGGCTGATAGCGGGAAGAAGAAAGAGACGGTTGTGGGCGAAGAGGGAAAAGACATCTCGACTTCGATCGGATCGGATGGCGTCGCAGGTGGTCTTGGAGTCGGCGATTTCCCGTACGACATCAGTCGGGTGACACAAATCATCGACCGCAATTGGCAGAATCCGGTGCTTTCGCAACGAACACTCTCGTGTGTTATTTACTTTCAGATAGACAGAACCGGCATGATCAAAGGTCCTGCAATCGAGAGATCATCCGGCAACGACCAATATGATAACCACGCGCTGGGTGCGGTGATGAGAACAGCGGAACTTCCGCCATTGCCGATCGCTTACAAGTATGACGTGCTCGGCTTTCACTTGGAGTTTGAATACAGACCGTGATCAAGAATACGATTTTGCTATCGATTGTGATGCTGGTTGCAGCGATGAATGTGGTCATTGCACAACCTTCCGCAGATATATCTGCGAGAATTATACAGGAAGGGGAAATCAGACAATACCCGATTTCGGTCGAGGATTTTAGGATCACGAGCATGGTCTCCTCACCGGACGACATACGGCTGGCGCAGCAAATCTCACAGATCATCCGCGATGATCTTTCTTTTCACATGCTTTTCAAAGAAATTCCGATAGACTCTTTCATACTCAGTGTTCTTGAACTGACCGAAATGACAAAGCTGGCGTGGAAGAACATGGGCGCGGAGTATCTCGTGTCCGGCAGGTGCACTATTGAGGGTTCCGAGGTCGAAATCAACTACACAATCTGGGATCTTGTCCACATGAGTGAGATGAGATCTGACGGATTTAGGTCCAGTCGGGATAATCTGAGAGCTCTGGCGCATTCAGTGTCGGATGATGTTGTTAGGCAGGTGGCAGGAATGAAGCCTCTTTTTAACACGAAGATCGCCTACGTGTCGGCGAAGTCTGGCAACAAAGAAGTCTATGTGTGCGATTATGACGGGCATAGTAGTTACGCAGTGACATCTAACGGATCGATAAATCTCTCTCCCGTCTGGGATGCACAGGGGAAATCAATCTTATATACTTCCTTCAAGGGCGGCTTTCCTGAATTGTGGAGAGCCAATATCGGCAGCGCGAATCACTCGAAGGTTGCATCGTACAAAGGGCTGAACTCTGCGGCGGCAATTTCACCAACCAACGATGAAATATGCCTGACGCTGTCGAAGGATGGCAATGCTGAGCTCTACCTTCTCGATATGAATGGGAAGATCAAGCGGCGTCTGACAAACTCCCGGGCTATCGAGTCTTCGCCGTCATTTGGACCGAATAGTCGAACAATAGCTTTCTCGTCGGATCGTACCGGTACCCCGCAGGTGTACCTGATGGACGACGAAGGCTTGGATGTCACGCGAGTGACGTATAGGGGATCATACAACGACTCACCGGCATTCTCTCCGGATGGGTCGAAAATAGCATTCGTGACGAGAAGCGACAGGGGGAATTTCGACATTTGCGTGGTCGATGTCACTGGTGAGAATTTCAGGTTGATCACGAGGAGCGGCTCTAACGAGAATCCGCACTGGGCACCGGACAGTTATCATCTTGTTTACTCGGCACGGCACAACGATAACTATGATTTGTTCATCACGGATTTTATGGGGCTAACCAGGCGTCAGATTTCTTCTGACAGTAAGTCAAGCAATCCTTTTTGGGGACCAAACACAAAACGATAACTAGATTGTTGTTGACCTGACGCACTCGACCGATTAATTTGTCGGGTTGAAAGAGTGAATAGAATAACAGGTCAGATACGGGAAATTGAAGGAGGAGTGAAAATGTTGACAAGGATTTTGACAATCTTCGCACTATTGGCTTTGTCGCTGGTGGTACTTGGAGCCAGCTGCAACAAGGAACAGCCCGAGCCACCGCCTGCGCCACCGGCACCGGAGATTGACACGACAACGCCGCCGCCTGTTGAACCGCCGACGCCACCACCACCGGAAGTCAAGAAGGTTACCGAGGATCAGTTCAAGACGGCATATTTTGATTTTGACAAGTACAATCTTCGTTCCGATGCCAGAACGGCGCTTGAGGCTAATGCGAAGCTGCTCAAGGACAACCCGAAGGTAACGGTGATGATTGAAGGCCATTGCGACGAGCGTGGCACAGTCGAGTATAACCTTGCACTGGGTGAGAAACGTGCCAGGACGGCGATGGATTATCTGAAGAGTCTTGGCATTCCAGTGGGCCGCATGGAGATCATTTCGTACGGCAAGGAAAGACCTGTGGCAACAGGCCACGATGAGGTCTCCTGGCAGAAAAATCGCCGTGCCAAGTTCACCATAACCAGCCAGTAGACAGGTGTAATCGTGAGATGGCTCGGTGCAATCGGTTTGTTATGTCTTCTTCTGCTGACAGGGTGCACTTCGTCCCGCAAGCTGGATGAAATGTCCCTTCAGATGAATGTTCTGGAGCAGCAGAACCGGGCAATCGAAGACAAACTGATTGAGGTGGACAGCCTCGGGAGATCGCTTCTCGACGCTCTGACCACCTTCAAAGCTCGCACAGAGTTCACCGATGAGGCTGGTGATGCCAGGATCGAAGAGCTCGGAGCCAAACTCAACGATGTGATAGATAGAGTAGAGCGGTTGCAGCAATCTGTGACCGCTCTACAACAGGGGCTTATGAGGGCTCCTCCGTCGGCAGTGGCTGATTCGGCTGCCGATACGACTTCCGGTGGTGTTGTCTATGTCGATGCGCGCAAACTCTATGACGGCGCATTTGCCGATATCTCGGCAGGGAATTATCAACTCGCCATCTTGGGTTTCAACGAGTACATAACGGGTTTCCCCAGCACAGACCTGACTGACGATGCCCAGTTCTGGATTGGCGAATGCTACTACAGACAGAATAATTTTGTATCTGCCAGGGACGAGTTTGCGAAGGTAGTGAGCAAATATCCGGACTCTGACAGGATGGCGTCTGCGCTTTATAAACTCGGCAAGTGCTACATGGAAACAGGCGACAAGGCCAAGGCGAAGAAATATTACGATGAGACTATTACCAGGTTCCCTGACACGCCTGAGGCCGAGTTGGCAAAGGGAAAACGGAGCACACTTGGGGACTGAGTCAGGATAGGAAATTGTCTGGTTGTCGAATAGCAGTCGACGTTCAGAAAACGAACAAGATTCCCATGGGACGGGGTTTCTATGACAAATATGAGAATGTTCTGAACTATGTGCTAAAGACCAAAGGCAAGTTTGATTCATACGTCCAAAGCGAATTCCTTTCAATCGATCTCGACAAAGATGGGGGGCTGCTCAATGTCGAGGTGGCGCTCGAACGGAACCTGTGGAAGGTAGATCTCGCGCTGAAGGTTCCTCACGAAATCCCTATCAAGAGACTGAAATTCTCCGATACGCGGCTGAACATTTCGGGCGAGTCTTATCTGACGAATGAGGCGAAAGATCTCCTGCTGATCCGGTTTGCAGATGAGAATCACATCAAGACATATGAAATCGCGGAGAATCTTCTGGCAGATGTCAACGTCGTGAGTGAGCTGGCAGGTATCTGGATCATCAATCTTCAGGATGATTACGGATTCAAAAGCGAGATGGAGTACAGGCGTGGCGCTGAGGTTACGGAGTAGATTCTTCTTCTGGCGATCTGTATTGCTCCCAAAACGTTAACCAGTTCCTGTTCATGTTATTGATTATGTCTACCTGCTTCTTCAAGCTGTAGTCTTTCTCAAGAATATCGATGCCGGCAGGGCCCAGCGTCATCCTCTCCGGCGGCCTCGGAACGAATAGATCATCTTTGCGGATGACTCTGAACAGCAAGCCAACCGGTGCCATCCCGAATTCGCTCAGTTTTTCGAATTTCGTGCCGAGATCGATATACACCGGTCTGTTTGGCGTCGCCGCGATCGTGGCGATGATTTCCTGGTATGTGGCTTCGATCTTCGCAGGGTCGTATGGATCACCTCTCTCAAAATTTCGAACGAGAGGCATGAATCTACGCTCGGCATCGCTGATTCTCTGATCAAGCTCCGGATCGATTTGCGAGATGTACTTGTAATACCAGCTTCGTTGCAGCAGGCCGATATCAATTGCAGTGATATCCGTGCGAATGCTGTCGGCAAATCTCGTGTAGAGCAACGGACTGTAGTAATCCCAGTTGGCAGTCAAGAAAACAGCGCGCTGCTCCATGCAATCGAAGAGGAGCTGGTTCTGGTTGTCGACATAACGGTAACTGCTCCTGTCCGCATATTCTCTGTTTGTGATAATCTGATAGAATCCGAGCAGCAGCAGTAGACCTGCGATTGCATAGGGAGCGATAACCCGCGCGCTTCGGCCTGCAAGCTTCTCCAGAGCAAACACGCATATCGCGGCAATCCCGATGACACACCAAACGGTATATATGAGGATCGTCGGCAGCAGATATGTGTCGATTTCAGGGATTGTGTAACCCGCGGCATAGATGATGTTGGATACAAAGACTATTCCGAGAAAGATAGAAATGAAGCGACTCTTGACCGTCAGGACTACAAGCCCGATTGCCGCAGGAACCACCATGAGAAGCGGGAGTTGTCGCACGACCAGACCGATCAGGTCGCCCATGCTCTGCAAAATTTCAGCGCCCGGTTTGTTGAATATCCATACCCGGTACTGCCAGCCGGAGGCATGCCGGATGAAATTCTCCAATGTGGTCGGGTCTCCCCAATTGATAATTGGCGTCTGGAATGCGCGAATCGGGAGATAGAGATAGGCCGTCAGACCGAGCAGTCCCAGAATCGCGCAAACCGGAATGAGTCGAATCAGGTTTCGCCTGATTGCATCAGTCCCTGCTGCCCAGAATGCCAGCGCCGGAAGGAGGAGCACGGTCGAAAGATGATTGCTGAATGACAGGCCAACCAGATATGCTAAGAGTGCGGCTGTGCGCATCAATCGGGCTTTGCTGATCGCAGTCGATTCGACAACAAGATAGAATATCGCCGTCACGAAAAGCAGGTGCAGCGCGTAGACTTCGACTGTGACAGAGAGACTCCAGACCAGGGGTGTATACAGCAACACCACAATGGAGGTGGAAGCTGCAAGAAGATGGTTGGCCTTGATGTCTGCAAGGATGCCGACGTGCTTGAAGATCGAACGGATTGTCAGGATGAACAGAACACCCGCCCCTAGACCGGCGAGGAGCGACACGAATGATACGGCTTTAATGATCTCGCCGGGAAAGAATAGCGTACTGACCCGCCCGAGAAGCGTGTAAATGGGGTAACCCGTCGGGTGCGCGATGCCGAGCGTATAGCACGCGACTGTTAGCTCCCCTGAATCGACCCAGCCGACATAGCCGGAAAGTGTTTTGAGCAGCCAGATAAAATTAAGCAGAATCAGGCCACCGATCCAGACCTTTGTACCTCGTCCTTTCATCCGATAATCTGACTAGAACGGGAGATCGTCGTCATCTCCGGAACCACCGTCAGGAAAATCATTCTGCTGCGGGGGAGGCGATTGATCGTAGCTGGTCGAAGACGACTCGCCCTTGCGTCCCAGAAGCTGCAAGCGCTGCACGACGACTTCGGAGATGTATCGCTTGTTGCCTTCTTTGTCCTCGTAGCTGCGGTTGTCGATGCGCCCTTCGATATAGACCGGGCTCCCCTTGGAGAGATACTCTTTGGAGATTTCAGCCTGCCTGCCCCATGCGACGATATTGTGCCAGGTTGTTCTTTCCTGCATCTCGCCACTCTTGTCCTTGTAGCGTTCAGTCGTCGCAATCGAGAAATTCGTCACCGCCTGTCCGCTCGGCGTGTATTTGATCTCCGGGTCTCTTCCGAGATTGCCGATCAGGATCGCCTTGTTGACTGATGCCATGTATCATTCCTCCTTTACGATTTACCGGAATATAGCTTGCGAGTGAGGCAATGTCAAATTGGTTGGTGCGGTGGTTTGCGAATGAATGTAGGTCGGCACAATGGTTGCGGTCTATGCTACGTTCGGCATCCACCAAACCAGCGGCGTTGATGATCTTGTGGATGTGATAGAGGGATGCTTCCGTCAGGCCACGCTCACGGGATTCCGGGAGCATGACCTGATATAGACCTGAGTGATACTCAGTCCACGAGTGCGACTGCCGCAAAAATAACGGTATCGTATGTCATAACGGATATGCTTCGCGATCGCTCGACAACTGCGAACTCCATCACAGTAAGCGAAAAACAGCACCTTCAGCTGCATCGAAGGATCAAAAA
>Ga0180009_10001213_pt1 | contig 32136 bp, 30 predicted proteins | sample OS_PC_MetaG_FD_123537 | JGI IMG/M metagenome (GOLD analysis project Ga0180009, IMG submission 123537) | Groundwater microbial communities from the Aspo Hard Rock Laboratory (HRL) deep subsurface site, Sweden - OS_PC_MetaG | ecosystem: Environmental > Aquatic > Deep subsurface > Groundwater...
AATTCACGACGCAGTGCGTAGTGAATTAAGCTGGACACACTACCGAGCCTTAATGCGTATCGACAATCCAGCCGCAAGGGATTGGTATCTGCAAGAGGCGATCAGCCAGAGTTGGAGTGCTCGTGCATTAGAACGCCAAATCAACGTGCTCTATTACGAGCGCCTGCTGGCCAGCAAAGACAGAGCATTGGTCGAGCAAGAAGCCAAGGCTAACACCCAGCCATTGGCCGAAACAGCACAAGACTATCTGCGTGATCCTTATATTCTCGATTTCCTCAACCTGCAAGACAAAACCTACCAAGAATGCGAACTGGAACAGGCGATTATCAGCAATCTGCAACAGTTTTTATTGGAGTTGGGCAAGGGGTTTGCCTTTGTCGAGCGCCAGCAACGCATTCGCTTTGACGATGAAGACTTCTATATCGACTTGGTGTTTTATAACTTCAAACTCAAATGCTTTCTGCTGGTGGATCTGAAACTGGACAAACTCAAACATCAGGATATTGGCCAGATGGATACTTATATCAGGCTGTACGACGAGCGGCGCAAAGGCCATGACGACAACCCTACCATCGGACTGGTGTTGTGCAGTGAGAAAAGCGAAGCCGTGGTGAAATACTCGGTACTGGCGGAGCAGAAACAACTGTTTGCCGCCAAGTATTTGCCTTATCTCCCGACCGAAGAAGAATTGAAGCGTGAGCTGGAACGCGAGCGCGCGGTGTTGAGTGGAAAGTTGAAAATGGAGAATGGAAAATGACAAACAGCGCAGTGAAAGAAGCGAGTAGCGACTATCAATTATCCACTGTCAATTCTCAATTTGCGAACGAAGTGAAGCAGGTGCCGGTTGGGTATAAGCAAACGGAAGTGGGGGTGATACCGGAGGATTGGGAGGTTTATAGCCTTGGAAACATTGGCAAGTTCAAAAATGGAATCAATAAATCCGCGGATGACTTTGGGTTCGGCTCTCCATTCGTAAACTTAATGGATGTTTTTGGCAAGCCCGAGATCATGGGAGATGAGGAATTTGATTTAATAAATTCTTCTGAGCTGGACAAAAAAGAATATTCTTTATTGAAAGGAGATGTTCTTTTTATAAGGTCATCGGTAAAGCCGTCAGGGGTTGGCCTTACAACAGTTGTTAAGTTTGACCTAAAAAGTACAGTTTACTCTGGATTCTTGATCAGGTTTCGTTGTTCTGATTGGTTAACAGATGAGTTCAAGAAGTATTGTTTTTATGAGCAAGGGTTTAGAAATAGAGTTGTTTCTGGAAGCACTGTCAGTGCAAACACAAATATAAACCAGGAAACACTAAAGGAGATTTATATTGCTTTCCCAAGCTCAAGAAATGAACAAACCGCCATCGCCAAAGCCCTATCCGATGTCGATGCCTTAATCCAAAAACTAGAAAAACTAATCGCCAAAAAACAGGCCATCAAAACCGCCACCATGCAACAACTCCTCACCGGCCGCACCCGCCTGCCGCCCTTTGCTTTGCGTGAAGATGGTTCGAAAAAAGGCACCAAGCCAAGTGAACTGGGGGAAATACCGGAGGATTGGGAGGTTTTTCCACTGCTGGATATTGCAACGCTGATCCATGGTAAAGCCCATGAACCTTATGTTGTAGATGCAGGAAAATACGTTGTAGTGAATTCAAAGTTTGTTTCTACTGAAGGGAAAGTCCGGAAATATTGCTCGCAGAATGACTGTGCGGCAAGAAAGGGCGACGTTTTGATGGTGTTAAGTGACCTTCCAAATGGAAAGGCATTGGCTAAGTGTTTTTATGCCGATAAGGATGATGTTTACGCAGTTAATCAACGAGTCTGTATTTTTAGATCTAACGTTTTTGATTCAAAGTACCTTCAACTTATCCTGAATCGTCACAAGTATTTTCTAGCATTAGATGACGGTGTAACCCAAACCCATATCCTGAATGGCGATATTGCCAATTGTCAGTTGTACGCTCCAGAGAATAGAGAAGAACAAACCGCAATCGCCACCATCCTCTCCGATATGGACGCAGAGATTCAGGCATTGGAACAGCGCCTGAGCAAAACCCGCCAAATCAAACAGGGCATGATGCAAGAGCTGCTGACGGGTAAGACGCGGCTGATACAGGGAAAGTTAAATGGCTAAGGATGGTAAATTGCTCTATCTCTTAACGGCGCTGGAGAATCTGGGATCCATTTTTCAAAACAGATTGCAATCTCGTACTGCTTTGGCGGCAGGCGGCCTTACAGATGATGCTGACGGTGAAATTATTAATTCACGTTAGCAGCAAGGATTAGAGTAATACGTCCCTTTTAATTTTTTTGCGAAAAGCCCTTTTGATTATGGCGTGCAACGGTCACGGCCCGAACAGCGTTTAGTGCTGGTAACTGTACACAGGTCAGTTACCGAGGCAAATAACTGGCTAGTCATTCGTCATCCTCTGGCAGAAGAGGGGGAATGTGATTCTGGATTATGCGGAAGGTATTAAGGCTATTGATTGGTCTCTAATCGCACAGCGAGATTATAACGATAGAGTGTGTAAAGTAACGTGTATGGCTGAATGTTTGTCTCCGAATAGCGTATCTGCCGACAAAATGTTCGCGATTTATGTTAAAACAGAGGCCGATGAAAAAGCTGTTCAGGAGTTGACAAAGGAACACGGAATATCCTGCTTTGTCAATTTGATGCCTACTATGTTTGCAAGTGATGCGCATGTATAACTACAGCCAGACCCTAAATCCTGAAAAAGCGCTGATTTGGCGAATCGTTCATCGTGATAACATTCCGTGGATTCTGGAAAATGGTTTGCACTGTGGTAATAGCGACATCCAATCACCTGGCTGGGTGCACATTGGCAATCCAGAGTTAACGGATAAAAGGGCCACCCAACTGGTGCCGGTGGGAACAGGCGGCTATCTGAATGACTATGTGCCGTTTTATTTCACGCCATTTTCACCCATGATGAAAAATATCCACAGTGGATATGGTGGAATCAAGCAGCGGCCCAATAACGAAATCGTGATTCTTGTGTCCAATTTGTATCAGGTGCAAGCGTTGGGTTTGCCTTTCGTATTTACCGATGGCCATGCCTACTATGCTTGGTCGAATTTTTATACGGATTTAGCCGATCTTTACAAGATTGACTGGCCGATATTGCAGGCGCGAGATTTTAGACGTGACCCTAATGACCCTGCTAAATTTGAACGCTATCAGGCCGAGGCTTTGATACACAGCCATTGCCCAATACAAGCATTGGAAGGCATGGTTTGTTACACTGAAAAGACAAAAATGATACTGGGTAGATGGTTGAGTGAGCGCCATATAACCATGCCAGTTTATACAAGAACAGGGTGGTATTTCTGATGATTCATTACACACAAGGTAACTTACTGGAAGCCAATGTCGATGCATTGGTGAATACCGTCAATACCGTTGGCGTGATGGGTAAGGGTATCGCACTGATGTTTAAAGAGCGATACCCCAAGAATATGCAAGCGTATGCCAAGGCATGCAAAGCGGGTGAGGTGGTCACCGGTAGCATGTTTGTGACGCAAACTGGCGAGCTGATGGGGCCGCAGTGGATTGTGAACTTTCCGACTAAACAGCATTGGCGTGCAAAATCCAAGATGGAATGGGTAGAGGAAGGTCTTACCGATTTACGCCGTTTTATTGTCGAGAACCATATTCGATCCATTGCGATACCACCGTTGGGTGCGGGTAATGGCGGGCTTGAGTGGCAAGCGGTAAAACCGAAAATTGAGCAGGCTTTGGCTGACCTCAAAAGCGTCGAAATATGGGTGTTTGAGCCAACAGCCAAATACCAGAACGTTGCTAAAAAATCAGGCGTGAAGAAACTCACACCTGCTCGCGCTTTGGTGGCGGAGCTCGTTAGGCGCTATTGGATCTTGGGGATGGAATGCAGCCTGATTGAAATCCAAAAGCTTGCATGGTTCTTACAGCGTGTTATTGAAGCGAAAGGCTTAAGCAACGAGCTAAAGCTTAAATTCGAAGCGAACAATTACGGTCCTTATGCCAATAATCTCGATCACCTGTTAAATGCGATGGATGGTAGTTACTTAAAGTCAGATAAACGCATTCCTGATTGCGACCCTTTCGATGTTATTGCCTTCAATGATTCCAAGAAGCAACAGGTTGACGTCTTTTTGAATAGTGAAGGCAAGGAACTCCTGTCTGCCCTAGAAAAAGCTAGCGAGGTTATTGATGGCTTTGAATCGCCGTTTGGTATGGAGCTGCTTTCCACGGTGGATTGGCTATTGGTTAATGAGGGTTGCGAGCCAACGCTGGAATCAATCAAAAATGGTATTGCTAAATGGCCAGCGGGCAAGCAGTGGGCAGAACGTAAGCTTTCACTGTTTGATGATAAGAGTTTGCAAATAGCCATTGACCGGTTGAATTCAGTAGAGTTTTCTTAAAAGGAGTTTTTGCGTGTCTAATGTAGGCCAGCGCGAGCGCATTACCCAAAACCGTATTGTTCAGTTTTTTCAAGCTGACTTAGGCTACCGCTATTTAGGTAATTGGCAGGATCGCGCCAATAATAAGAATATTGAGGTCGATATCCTTGTCGATTGGCTAAGAAGTCGCGGTGTGAGCGAAGCCTTGATTAATCGCGCCATTCGCCAGTTGGATACGGCGGCAGCCCTGGGCGAAGGTAAAAAACTCTACTACGCCAACAAAGAGGTCTATCGCTTGCTGCGTTATGGCGTAAAAGATAAAGAAGGCGCAGGCCACCAGAATGAAACGGTATGGCTGATTGATTGGAGCAATCCTGAAGCCAATGATTTTGCCATTGCCGAAGAAGTCTCCATTAAAGGCGAGAACAAAAAACGCCCGGACATCGTGTTGTATGTGAATGGTATTGCTTTAGGCGTGATAGAGATGAAACGCTCATCGGTTTCGGTTTCTGAAGGTATCCGCCAAAACCTTGATAACCAGAAGAAAGACTTTATCCGCAATTTCTTTACCACCATACAATTAGTGATGGCAGGCAACGATACTCAAGGCCTTCGCTACGGCGCGATTGAAACGCCGGAAAAGCATTATCTGGAGTGGAAAGAAGATGTCGCCAATCCATACGATCATAAGCTGGAGTTTCATCTGAGCCGCGTTTGTAGCAAGCAGCGCTTTTTGCAAATTATCCACGACTTCATTGTATTTGACGCTGGCGTAAAGAAAACCTGCCGTCACAATCAGTTCTTTGGTATTGAAGCCGCTAAACGTCATATCGCAAGGCGTGAGGGCGGCATTATTTGGCACACCCAAGGCTCAGGAAAAAGCCTCACCATGGTGTGGTTGGCTAAGTGGATTCGGGAAAATGTCAAAGATGCCCGTGTACTGATCGTGACCGACCGTACTGAGCTCGACGAGCAGATTGAAAAAGTTTTCACCGGCGTTGAAGAAGATTTTTATCGCACCAAAAGCGGTGCCGACTTGGTGGCGACACTCAATCAACCAAACCCTTGGTTGGTGTGTTCGTTGGTGCATAAGTTTGGTCGGCAATCCGATTCCGAGAGCGATGCTGCGACCGATGAGTTTATCGAGGAGCTGAAGAAGTCTCTGCCATCGGATTTTTGCGCCCGCGGCGACCTGTTTGTGTTTGTCGATGAGTGTCACCGTACTCAATCGGGCAAGTTACACGAAGCGATGAAATCGATTCTGCCGCAGGCCATGTTTGTTGGCTTTACCGGTACGCCGCTGATGAAAAAGGACAAGAAAAAATCCGTAGAGGTGTTTGGGCCTTACATTCATACCTACAAATTCGACGAAGCCGTGGCCGATGGCGTGGTACTGGATTTGCGTTACGAAGCGCGAGACATAGACCAAAACATCACATCCCAGAAGAAAGTGGATGAATGGTTCGAGGCGAAAACCCGTGGCTTATCTCGATTAGCCAAAACACAGCTCAAGCAGAAATGGGGCACCATGCAAAAGGTGCTGTCCAGCAAATCGCGCTTGCAGCAGATTGTGAATGACATCCTTCTGGACATGGATACCAAGCCGCGCCTAATGGACGGGCGCGGCAATGCCATGTTGGTGTGCTCCAGTGTGTATCAAGTTTGTAAGGCCTATGAGATGTTCAGCCAAACCGATTTGGCAGGCAAAATTGCCATTGTTACCAGTTTCCAACCTACCGCTGCCGGCATTAAGGGTGAAGAAACCGGTGAAGGCTTAACGGAAAAGCTGTTCAAATACGACACCTACCGCAAGATGTTGGCGGATTATTTCGAGCAACCTGAAGAGCAAGCAGCCAGTCGCGTGGGGGAGTTCGAAAAGGAAGTCATAAAACGCTTCGTGAATGAGCCAGGGCAAATGCGCTTGCTGATTGTGGTCGATAAGCTCTTAACCGGCTTTGATGCGCCTTCGGCAACGTATTTGTATATCGACAAGCAAATGGCCGATCACAACCTGTTTCAGGCGATCTGTCGGGTAAACCGTTTGGATGGTGATGACAAAGAATACGGTTATATCATCGATTACAAAGACCTGTTCCGCTCATTGGATAAAGCGGTATCGGATTATACGGAGGGCGCATTTGACGGCTACGACAAGGAAGATGTCGCCGGGCTATTAAAAGATCGTTTAGAGCAAGCTAGGCTCGATTTGGATAATGCGCTGGAAATGGTACGCGCTTTATGTGAGCCGGTAAAAGCCCCGCGGAATACCGAGGATTACATTCACTATTTTTGTGGCGAGTCAGGATCGAATCAGGATGAATTGACTGAAAAGGAGGCGCTTCGTTTAACTCTGTACCAGAACGTGGCCAAGCTGCTGCGAGCCTTTGCCAATATCGCCAACGAAATGCCCGATGCCGGATATTCTGCACAAGACGTTGAGGCAATCCGGTCGGAAGTCGCACACTTTGAAAAGGTTCGCGACGAGGTAAAACTGGCCAGTGGTGATTTAGTGGAGATGAAGCGCTTTGAGCCTGCGATGCGCCACCTATTAGATATGTATATTCGGGCTGACGATAGCGAAGTGCTGATGGATTTTGAAGAGCTCGGTTTGATTGAGTTGATCGTCGAAAAAGGCGCCGATGCTGTGGATGTTTTGCCGGAGAATATTCGCAAGAATCAAGAAGCCATGGCAGAAACCATCGAAAATAATGTGCGTAAAACCATCGTGGATGAAAATCCTGTTAATCCGAAATATTACGAACAGATGTCTGTTTTATTAGATGAATTGATTGAATTACGCAGACAAAAGGCCATTGAATATCAGGAATATCTGGAGCGAATTCGCGAGCTGTCTCGCAAGGTCATTCGCCCAGATCAAACGACTTCGAATTATCCGCCTTCCATAGACACTAATGCCAAGCGAGCTTTCTACGATAACTTTGGCAATGATGAAGTATTGGCAACGAAAATTGATACTGCGATTCGTTACACCAAAAAGGCTGATTGGGCGGGTGATCGTTTTAAAGAGCGTGAAATTGCCAATGCTATCAGGGAAGAAACGGCTGGTTATAACGTGGATATTCAAGGCGTAATGGAACTGGCCAAGGCGCAGAAAGAGTATCAGTGATGGCAATGATTGAAATCGGTTCGATTGCGATGCAGTTGAATCGCAAGGCAATTAAAAATCTGCATATCAGCGTGTTGCCGCCTGATGGCCGCGTGCGGGTGTCGGCGCCAGAATCCATGACGGATACGGCTATTCGTATGGCGGTGATCAGTCGCATTCCCTGGATCAAAAAGCAGCAAAGTGACTTTGCCAAACAACCCCGACAGTCTGACAGGGAAATGGTGAGTGGCGAATGTCACTACTTATGGGGAAAACACTATCGGCTCAATGTCGTAGAGCGCTCCGGTAAACATGAAATCAAGTTGGGACGTGGTTGGTTACACCTGTATGTCAGTACGTCTGCGACGGCTGAAAACAGGGCTTTGGTACTGAACTCGTTTTACCGAGATGCGTTAAAGAAACGAATCGCTGACTTATTGACTGTTTGGCAAAGCAAAATAGGCGTAGCCGCTGCCGATTGGGGCGTTAAGAGGATGAAAACCAAGTGGGGCAGCTGTAACACGCAAGCAAAGCGTATTTGGCTGAACTTGGAGTTGGCGAAGAAGCCGCCCGAGTGTTTGGAATATATCCTAGTGCATGAGTTGGTGCATCTGCTTGAACGTACACATAATGAACGGTTTAAGGCCCATATGGAAAAGCTTCTTCCTGACTGGCGTGAGCGTCGGGACTTGTTGAGTCGTATGCCGTTGGCACACAACGACTGGGTTTACTAGGCAATTACGCGGAGTTACACATGGTTTGCGTAATTATGCATGTGGCGCGTATGCTCAGTATATTTCCGGAAGCTATTTCCAACCACATCTTCAATATTTCAAGGCGGATGATTGCCAATACAAATTGTGCTGATATTCTATTTGACAATTCGTTATAATCGAAATGAATGGAATAAATGAGCCAATCACAAGGACTTTCGCTTTTATTGTTAACCAAATGGTGAGCCTGTAAATGTTTGGATTTACTTCGGATCATTCCGCTTCGGGTACGGCTAGCACAATCATCAATAAACCGGTGGATGATGTGTTTAATTTTATCGGGGTCGATTTTTTTAAAAATTATCCTCGGTGGTCGCCTGAGGTCGTCGAATGCGAATTACTGAGTGATCCGCCATTACGTTTGAATAGTCTTGCCAGGCAAGTGCGAATCGATCAAGGTCAAAGAAGCGAGTCGACTTTTAAGGTAACTTGCTTTGATCCGCTTACTAAATTGACTTTTGAAGGTGTTTCGAATCCCTATCGTTGTTTTTATGATTTTAAGCCCGGGCGAACGCCGGAGCAGACTGAAGTCACATTTACTTTCGAGTTATTGAGGCTCGAGCTTTTCATGTTACCGTTTGAAAAGCTGATTCGTATTGCTGTGAGAGAGGGTGCGGTACGAACGGTTCGAAATCTCAAAACGATAATAGAGTCTTAGGGGGGGTAGGGTACGCTATGCGTACCATGGTAACCCCACCAATGCTAAAGCAAGTCATTATTGTTTGGTCTGAATAGGGATTCGGGATTTAACGGCATGGAGGTATGCGGCTACTCCACAATGGCGCCGGATTCCGCCAGTCTACGGCGGAATAACGAGTTTAACTTAATGGCTATTGCTAGACAATCCGGATGTTTTTTGAGTCAGATGGCGGATACCGAACATGAAATTTCAAATAGAAAAAGATCCGGGAGTCATTCCTCACATTCTTACTCAAATTTTGGACGGGTGTGTTAATGGTATTACCTTGTCCGATCCCGATTTGGAAGATAACCCGATCGTCTTCGCGAACGAAGTTTTCGAAAAAATCACCGGTTACAGTTGTGATGACATTATTGGAAAAAACTGCCGGTTCTTGCAAGGAAAAGATCATGATCAACCGGAGATTGAAATCTTGCGTGAGGCGATCAGGAATCGACGAGCGGTTGAGGTCACGCTAAAAAACTATAAAAAAAACGGCGATCTTTTTTACAATCGTCTTTCCGTTACCCCCTTATTCGATAACGAAGGTCGGTTGATTTATTTTCTGGGTGTTCAATACGACATTACCGAACAAATACATGCGCAACATGAGATCGAAAGATTGAATAATTCTTTTGACTTAAGGCGCTCCGATTACCTTAGTCAGCAGTCTAAGCGAGGAAGTGTTAAGCGTTGAATACTCAAACGTGATCGATTCTTTCAAAAACAAACAGCTATGCGATATGGGGAAGCTAATGAGCAATCAGGTTGACATGACGTGTGCCGACATTTATCCGAAAATATCTATGGATATTTCTGTGCCGGATAAAAAAAGCTTCAACTTACCACGATCGACAAGGAGGCCGCATGTTTGCGTTTGACTTATCAAAGCCGTTGATCGGCAAAGCTGATATAGGTCTCGAAAAAACCGTTGCTGACGTGTTCGATTATGTCGGCTTTCATTTTTTTGATAATTATCCAAAATGGGCCTTGGAAGTTATCGAATTTGAGGTGCTGCAGGAACAACCCATCGGAGTCGGTTCGAGAGCCAAGCAAGTTAGGATAGAGCAAGGGCAAAAAGTAGAGTCGACCTTCGAGATCACCGAATTTATGCCTTTGCAAAAATTTGCGCTGGAATCGGTAAACCAAGAGTTTCGTGAAGTTTATACATTCAAGGAAAATGAAGAAAGTGATTTCACCCGATTAGAAATTAGCTTTGAGTTGTTGCATGTCGATTTCTTCATGAGGCCGTTTGAAAAGTTGATTCGCGTTGCCATTGAGGAAGGCTTGCAAAATTCGCTGGAAAACATCCTAACACTGCTGTGTGGGCATTACGGTGGATCGGAACCGGTTTGATGACGGTTATTGAACAATGGCGTCATCCCACACTTAATATTCCAATTATAAAATTTATCGAGGAGTATAACTATGGCTTTTATCGCTGAAAAAGATCCGGGATTGATTCCGCAAATTCTATCGCTGATTCTGGATGAATGTATTAACGGCATTACGCTAGCCGACCCCGATCTTGAGGACATGCCGATTGTTTATGCCAATAAAGCTTTTGTAGCGGTTACCGGTTATTCGCAGGAAGAAGTGATCGGACGCAATTGTCGATTCTTGCAGGGCGATGACCGAAACCAAGAAGAAATAAAGAGGATTAAGGAGGCCATTAATGAACAAAAACCGGTTGAAGTAGTGCTGCGAAATTATAAAAAAAATGGAGATTTATTCTATAACAAATTTAAAATAATTCCATTATTCGACAGGAGCGGCAAGCTGATTTATTTTCTCGGCGTGCAATACGATGTTACACGGCAAATCGTTGACGAGGAAACTATCAATAATTTGAGAAAACAGCTAGAAAGTCTGTAATATTTTGATTAATTAAGATTTATTTGGGCAATCGTCTAGAGGCTTATCCAGCAAGACTTTCGATATGGGGTGTTGTATGTGTTTTATTATAAAGGTGCGTCATGAACGTTGCGGATAGTTCTTTACCGGTTACCGAGCAAGATTTGTCGCTCAATGAAATCTTTTTGTCATTGGCGCTAGTAGCCTTTGTGTTATTAATTTTCATGGAAGGATTGAAACCTTACCAGCGGTTCGATCGGAAAGTCGCGAAAAATTCGGTGCTGACGAATACTACGGCTTTTTTATTCAATAATATTATTTTAACCACGTTAAGAGCGTCCTCGCTTTTTTTTGTGGCTCAACAGTTTTCGAATTATGGCGTATTGAGCGGATTGTCTAACGGTCCGATTAAATGGGTGCTGTCGTTTTTGCTCTTTGATCTTGCGATTTATGCATGGCATTATGCAAGTCACAAATACGAATTTTTATGGCGTTTCCATAAAATTCATCATAGCGATAAAACCTTTAACGTAACGACCGGGTTTCGTTTTCATGTATTCGATTTGTTTATTGAAATCGTCATGAAATGCCTGTTCGTCATCGTTTTCGGTGTGGATGCTTACGTCATACTCGCGATCGAATTGATCGAGCTGTCTTTTATTTTCTTCCATCATTCGAATCTGTCCTTCGATAAAGAAGATTTATTGTCGAAAGTTATTATTACGCCGGCCTTACATAGAACTCATCATTCGGCGCTACGTAGCGAACATGACAGTAATTACGGTATCGTGTTATCGATATGGGATCAATTGTTTGGGACTCGAAAGGAATTGGTTCCTAAAAAGATCGGTCTCGATCTAATCGAAGCCGATAATTTTATACAGCTGTTTTTCTTGGCATTCATTACCGAAAGACACGTAGCCAAACTATTAGGTTTGATTCCGAAAGGAAGAAAATAAAATGATTTTTGCGATTTGGTGTCCGCTGGCAGGTGGACCCGACCCAGGTGCTTTAAAGCCTGGGATTGATGTCGCCTAACCTTTCAAGCGGGCGCCGGAAATAAAAAAGGGCGGAGAATAATACCCGCCCTTGCTGCATTGTTTAGGAATGCCGGTGAGTTATTAAGGCGTTAAGCCTTCACCCACGGTAATCACTTTCAATGCGTTGGTTCCGCCCTGAACGCCGGTCAGATCACCTTTGGTGATAATAAATTTATCCCCATTTTGCGCTTGGTAGCGTTTTCTTAGCTGTTTGACGATTTCACGGTTTACTTCGGCATGATCCGGTTCTTTCAAGTGTTTGTCGAAATAGAACGGAAATACGCCTCGATAAAGCGTTACCTTGCCTAAAGTTTTTTCCTGACTGCTAAATGCGAAGATAGGAATTCCCGAGCTGATTCTGGACATCCATAACGGTGTCGATCCGGATTCGGTCAATGCCGCTATGCCATGAATCGTCGTATGATTCGCCATATACATCGCCGACATCGCAATCGCTTCGTCGATGCGTTGGAATTGCGTATCCATACGATGCTTCGAAACTCGAACGCTCGGCTGTTTTTCGGTCTCTTCGCAAACCCGTACCATGGCTTCGACCGCTTTGACCGGATATTTACCGGAAGCGGTTTCGGCCGATAGCATGATAGCATCGGTGCCGTCGACGACCGCATTCGCAACGTCGAAAACTTCGGCGCGAGTCGGAATCGGGTTTTCGATCATCGATTCCATCATTTGCGTCGCAGTGATCGCAATACGATTCAGTTCGCGAGCGCGGCTGATGAGTCGTTTTTGTGCCGCCGGAAGGTTGGCGTCGCCAATTTCAACGCCCAAGTCGCCGCGAGCGACCATTACCGCATCGGATGCCAGGATGATTTCATCCATTGCATCCATCGCTTCTGCTCGCTCCACCTTGGCGACGATGCCGGCATGGCAACCTTCCGCCAGCAGCAATTCGCGTGCTTCGTTCAAGTCCGCTGCGCATCTAGGAAAAGATACCGCAACATAATCGCAATCGATTTTCGCAATCGTTTTGATGTCTTCCTTGTCTTTTTCGGTCAAAGCAGCGGCGGAAAGCCCGCCACCCATCAAATTGATGCCTTTGTTGTTAGACAGGTCGCCGCCGACGACTACTTTGCAATTGACGCGTTTGCCGTCGGTATCGACTACGTCTAATACCACTCGTCCATCGTCCAACAGTAAACGACTGCCGTTGCGCACTTCGCGAGCCAGCGGTTCGTAAGTGATGCCGACTTGGGTATTATCGCCGTCGTTCGGTCCTAAGTTGATGTCCAAGGCGAAATCCTGGCCTTCATCAAGCCATACTTTCGTTTCCTTGAAACGTGCTATGCGTATTTTAGGGCCTTGCAGGTCGCCTAATATGCCGACGCGGCGTCCGGTTTTGCGGCTTAATTCGCGAACTTTGTTGGCTCGGTCAATATGGTCTTGCGCCGAGCCGTGCGAGAAATTCATGCGAACCACGTCGATGCCGGCTTTGAACAAGTTTTCCAGGACCCCGGGTTTATCCGTTGCGGGGCCCAAAGTGGCCAATATTTTGGTTCTTCGTAACATTAGTGCCCTTTATTTTGCGTTGCACAAGGCAACAGTGGTATCCAGCATACGATTCGAGAAGCCCCATTCGTTGTCGTACCAAGCCAAAACTTTAACGAAGTTGCCTTCGGTGACTTTGGTTAATGACGATTCGTAGATGGATGATGCAGGATTGTGATTGAAGTCGATAGAAACCAGTGGCTTGTCGTTATAAGCCAAGATGCCGTTCGATTTTTCCGAAGCGGATTTCAGGATGCTGTTGATTTCATCCACGCTGGTGTCTTTTCCGGCCGTAAAGCACAGGTCGACGACCGAAACGTTGATGGTCGGTACGCGCATGGCGAAGCCGTCCAGTTTTCCGGCCAATTCAGGCAGAACCAAACCGACAGCCGCGGCAGCACCTGTTTTGGTTGGTATCATCGATTGTGTTGCGGAACGAGCGCGGCGTAAATCGCTGTGATAAACATCGGTTAATACTTGGTCGTTGGTGTAGGCATGAATCGTGGTCATCAAGCCGTGTTTGATGCCGATGCTATCGTTCAAGGCTTTTGCTAATGGCGCCAGACAGTTAGTGGTGCACGAAGCATTGGAAATGATCGTGTCGGAAGCCTTTAACGTATCGTGGTTGACGCCGTAAACGATTGTGGCGTCGACGTCGTTGCCGCCGGGGGCCGAAATGATGACTTTTTTCGCACCTGCGGTGATATGAGCGGAAGCTTTGGCTTTGCTGGTAAAAAAACCGGTGCATTCATGGACGACGTCGATGCCGAGTTCGGCCCAAGGCAGTTTGGATGGATCGCGTTCGGAAAGTACACGAATTCTGTCGCCATTGACGATCATGTAATCGCCGTCGACACCGACTTCACCGGGGAATTTTCCGTGCGCGGTATCGTATTGAGTGAGGTGAGCATTGGTAGCGGAATCGCCCAAGTCGTTGATTGCGACAACTTGGATTTCACCGTTGCGGCCAGATTCATACAATGCACGAACGATATTTCGTCCAATACGACCATAGCCGTTGATTGCGACTTTAATTGCCATATAAGTTCTCCGGTAATGTGAGGTTGATTTTTTCGGTGGGCGCCAATCGGTTTCAGATCAGCGTACGGCGTGAAAGTATAACAAAATTAGCTATATTCCGTCCATGTATACCTATCGCACTTCAAATTTCGGCATTAGCGTATGGAGGCACCGGGGTGTTCGGCAAAGGCTTTGAAAGCATGGATGCTGTCATAGAGCCTACATGGACGTATTCACGGCGTCCTTTGACGGCCACCCCGGCGCCGAAATTTGACTAGCAAAGGGTATATAAAGGGATTCGTTGCTTTAGAGTAACGTTCATGAAGGGCTAGCCATCGCCCCGGCAAATGAAAGTGCGAGGGAGTGGCAGGGTACGGTCACTCGCCCGACAGGACGCCGTGAATACATCCGTGTAGGCTCGACGGCGGCTTTCCCTGCCGCCGACGCCTGTCGGTCGAGCAACCGCACCCGCTTCGGAGCCGGCATTTTATCTGCCGAGCTTCGTTTATCGAAAAATTAGATAAGGAGTCCAAATCTACGAACTTTCACAGTAACACAAATCACCGTGTTGCTATTGTGGAAAGTTTCGGTAGATTTTGTGAATCTTCGTTAAACTCACGTCGCATTCAAAGCTAATTTTTTGATTGCGGGTAATCATCGACTTTTTCGGAAATTACGGAGATGCATAGCATATGAAGCGTAGAGAATTTATAAAAAAAGCGAGCGTAAGTACGGTCGCGGCAAGTACTGTAACATTGACGGGTACTAAAATTAGTAAGGCCGACACGGTTTTTAAATGGAAGTTGGTTACGGCTTGGCCGAAAAATTTTCCAGGCTTAGGGCATGGCGCTAATTTATTGGCGCAAATGATCACAGAGATGAGCGGTGGTCGGATCAACGTCAAAGTCTATGGGGCTTCGGAATTGGTGCCCGCTTTTGAAGTGTTTGATGCGGTTGCTAATGGAACCGCCGAGATGGGCCATTCCGGGTCTTATTATTGGAAGGGAAAGTCGGAGGCGGCGCAGTTTTTTTCGGCGGTGCCTTTCGGATTTACGGCTCAAGAAATGAACGCTTGGTTGTATTACGGCGGCGGTTTGGAGTTGTGGCAAGAACTTTACAAGCCTTTCGGTCTGATTCCTGTGCCGTCCGGAAATTCGGGCGTGCAAATGGCCGGATGGTTCAATCGGGAAATTAAATCAGTAGCCGATTTGGATGGATTGAAAATGCGTATTTCAGGTCTGGGTGGCGAAGTTTTGAGGCGCGCAGGCGGTACTACGGTTAACTTGCCGGGTGGAGAAATATTCACGGCTTTGCAGTCACATAACATCGATGCGACTGAGTGGGTCGGACCTTATAACGATTTGGCTTTCGGTCTGCATAAGGTGGCCAAGTTTTATTATTACCCAGGTTGGCATGAACCGGGCTCGACGATCGAGGCTGTTATCAACCGAAAAGCCTTCGATGCATTGCCGAAGGATTTGCAGCAAATTGTAATGACGGCATGTAAGGCTGCAAATATGGACATGATAAGCGAATACACGGCACGTAATAATCAAGCCTTGGATACTTTAATGAACAAGCACAATGTATCGGTATTGCCCTTGCCTGACGATGTGTTGAAAAAACTCAAGCAGATTTCGGACGAGCTTATTGCTGAAATGGCCGCAAAGGATCCTGCGGTCAAAAAAGTGTACGATTCGGTCGTCGGTTTCAGAAGTCAAGTTTCGCGTTGGACCGAGATTTCGGAGTTGGCTTTTTTAAAAGCAAGGGCGCTTTAACCTAAAAAAGCATCTCACCATGAAGAATAAGAAGTTAATTCAATGATTTGCCATTCGTTTGCATACAACTTTCGCTCAACCGAAAGGTTAGCTGGAATGTTTAGATAATCTCTTGAAATACTTCATTAACTTCATGTGCTTCATGGATGAACTGCCGAATTTAGGGTTATCGGTTTCCGGTTTTGTCTTGTGATATTCGATTCGATGCGGCGGGCCCGGAAATGGTATTCGCCATGAATGGGCGGTTTCGGTTTTCGTAGGGTGCGCATAGCGCACCGGGTTCGGAGCCGAGACGTTTCGTTGGGTTGTGCGTTGTGGCAAGGTGCGCGATGCGCACCCTACGCCTGGCGTTTCATAGCCTATTGATAGCCAACAATTTCCGAGAAATTTTGATGTTATAAAAAACAGGGAACACAGAAATTAGTTAGAGTGGCTTTTTTGGAACAGCCTAAGGCGGTGTTTATATTACCGGCATTGCGATGCTCGTTTGGGCGTGTTTGACGCATTCGAACATTAATTCGTCTAAGGCTTCTTCAGTCGAATAGTTGCCATGGTGCAGGCCGTATTCGAAGTGTGGGCAGTAATGCTTGATTTCGCCGTGTATCGTTATCGGAATTTTTGATTCGGGGAGAACGATGACAATTTTGACAATACCTTCACTTTCTTCGGGTAATGGAGAGTTCAGGCGAATTTTAATGCCGGTATAGCTAATGTCGATAACGTCGCCGTCAATTTCAATCGGAGCCTCTCTGACTCGGTCGATGCTGACATGGGCTTTTAATTCCTTGACCTGTATTCTTGGGTGTTTGCGTTGTTCGTTTTGCATGTGATGTATGAATTAAAAAAGTGTCGATGCTTGGTGTCTTAAAGTTTCGCAGTTCGTAAGCTTATGCAAATCATTAAAAAAATAGTTATGTACCCGAAATGCTGTTTAAACGGTTTTCGATTTTTTGTTTATATTTCAATAAGTGAATGGTTTGTAATTCCGATGCGTTTTCAAGGCCTAAGTTTGCGAGCGGTACGTCGATATCGCTGATGTGAATAGGATATCGCTGATTGGATTGTCTAAATTCCAGAATATATTCCGCCGCCGCTGAAAGGGCGCGCTTACCGTAAGTTAGTGTCGAAAACTCTTTTTCGTTGCAATAAAGCGTGTAGGATGCCGAGTGCTCTCCTGACACGCGAATATCCAATTCGCGAGTCAAGTTTATTCTGTTTGGAACACTCGGAGTATATTTTATGATGGTACTGGGATTGTGTCGGATTTTATAGTGCTCGATTAACAGACTGTCGTCAAAGAAATATCGGTTCAGAATATTATCCAGAAAATGTTGATAACGGCGCAACAAACCGTCGATCTTTGCGGAAGGGTAGTGCTGGCGAAACAGTGCGCCTTTTTCGTCCAGTAAATAAAGCTGTATACCTGTTTTCGTGGCAGTATGAAATACTTGAATCGTGTTTGCTTTATTCAATTTTAATAATTCGGGTATCTCGCTTTCTTCCAGACAAAAAGGGTCGATATGCGTCGGGCTGAAAACCCCTTGGGCTTGGCTTAATTCGTTTAACAGTTCTTGACGAGTTCCAATGCTTCGATAATGTAGAGTTCTGTTTTTTCTCTGAAAAATATAATAATCTTTTGCTCCTGCCAGGATGTAGCGGGGCGATTCATTTGAATTTTGCCGGCCGAACCAACTGATTAACGTTTGGAATACGCTTTGAGCTCGTTGGCTAATGCTATTGGCGCGTGCCGAAGTATTACAAATAACTTTGACATCGCTTTCTGCGATTGGAGGGCGATGATTGTTGAAGATGTCGGTGAAGGTGTCGAATAAACCGTCCAGTCCGAGTGCGCGGCTTGCGGTGACTTCCCCCCAGTTCGAAATGGAAACCCGATTTACCGATTGAACAAACGATTGACGGCTCTTGCCATAACTAAAAGGGTCGGAGCGTTCGCTCATGACTAGGCGTCCGTCATTGCGCTCGCCCTCAGGTTCCGTTCCGATATTGATGAACAATAGCGAGCTTTGACATTGGTTAGGTTGTTTATAGCTAGGCAAATCGAGGTGTAATTTATCGAGTCTGCTGCTAATGAAGTCATGCAATTGTTCGGTCGTGGTTTGGAGTTCGTTCGTTGAGAGTGAGAGTGTTTTACTGTCGAGGTTAAGTTTCAGTTTTTTATGGTATAGGCCGTTTACAATGATCCATGCCAGCAATTCGATTAAACTCCAGGTGTTTTTTATCGGGCTTTGTTCGGCAAGATTGTCCGCAGTAACATGACCAAGATATAGGCTCCAGCCGCTTTGATTATCGGCGAAGCTAGTTTCTACGAGCGATAATTCCTGTTCTTTGATTTGGAGTGCCGAGCGGGTTGTAATAAACTCGATTTTGCCTGGTTTTTTGTCCAGAAAGGAATGCAGTTTGCGGCCTATCAGTTTCAGATCTTCATTGTCTTTCAAGTTACTTTGAACATGCTGTCCGGCAAAATTTAAAATCATACGATAACAGCCTGCTAGATGACGCAGAATAATGTCATGTTCACGGGTGGCTTTTAGTATGTTCCATGATTGTTGTCTGCTAATTTCAGGCAGTAACGTTTCCGGCCATTGCCACCGATGCGCAATATGCTTGATGAATTCGGTGCGATAGAGTTGTTTTTGCGGATCTTGTTCGGTATTGGCAAAGCCCATGATTTTAATATATAGGCTATGTCTTATCAGTTCCAGACGTGCGCGATTAGCGGGCGAGCTAAGGTAATTCTCGAGTTTTTGATAAATCAATAGATAGGGGTCGAGATCCTCGAGCGAGAACTCTCCGCCGTGAACGGCTTTTTTCATTTCCGAACAAAGCCATTGAGTATTGGGATACTCGCTTGCGTAACATTCCATCAGCATCAGTTTTAGCAGCGATTTGTGTGGTGACCCGATCGCTTTATAAATATGCCAGAGCGTGACGGTGATGAATTCTTCGGGAGGAGCGTTTTCCAGGCTGCCGAAATCGATGACTTCCAGTTCCGAGATGAATTTGTTATCGAGTAAATGACTGATATAGCCGGTATGATGATGCTCTTCTCGCGGAGGCACGAGCCACCAAGCCGGCGATCGGCCCGCGATATAGACGGCCGTACGATAAAATTCCTCTAATAATAAATAGTGTTGGGTCTTTCCGCTACTTTCATCGGAAATAGGGATATCTTGTCCGCTTTTAAATTTTTCATGATCGATTAGGAAAAAATGAACCTCAAGGTCCAAAGACATAGCCCACTCCTCGATCGCGGTTGCTTTCTGCTGAAGTTCTTCAAGGGCCGAAGGGGGCAAGGCCGGGTCGTGGCAAAGCCAAATATCCATATCGCTGGTTTTTGTGAAGGCAATGCTGCCGACGCTGCCCATCAAAAACAAGCCTAGAATTGGATGATTCGTCAAGGCGCGCGTTTTGTATTGGTAGCTTCTCGAAAATTGAGCGGCATGCAGTAGAACTTGGCGTGTCGGTGAATAGTCTAGAATGCCGGCTGGGGTTTCAGAAGAAATAAAACCGGGCAATAACGGTACGTTTTGATGAAAGAGCAAGGGAAGTAATTCTAAAAAGACTCGTTGACGCGGTTGTAAAAAACTTTGAATGCGTTTTTGCTGAAGCAAATGTAAATTTTTGAAACGCTGGAGAATCGCTAGCAAATCTTTTTTGCTGATATCTTCTCCGGGCGAACCAAGGCGAATCGGTGTGAGATGTTTTTTTTCAACCATGTTGTCGTGAATGGTTAGCGATTGACAGGCATATTGTTGTCTTCTATTAAGCCGTGCGACAAAATTTGTGGGATTTTTGAGGCGCGGAAGCTGCCGTTACGTGAAAGGTTTCGTACTGTTATAACTTTAGGTTATACCCTTTGATAGTCAAATTTCGGTCCGGGGCGAATATTGATTTTGCATTACGCCATGGATGGCATGTAGTAAGACAACAATAGAAGGCGCATTAGGCGACAACTAGTCTGATACAGGGCAGCGAAAAATGCTCCTCGGCAATTGCTCCTGCATTGCTCTAATACCGCCATCCTTGGCGTAATGTATTTTCTGCATTCATTACATCCCTGTAGCTCAGCAGTTGCCGAGGAGCAAAATCGATCTAACACCCCTGCGTAGCCATGTCCTAATGCCTCAATTTGAAATGCGATAGACATAAAGATCAGTGGCTTGCCTTGATCTTTCGGCTATGCTTTTCCATTCACCATTCACCATTCACCATTCACCATTCACGCATTCCCTGCAAGTTCGGCTCTCGCTTTGTTAATGGCCTCTCTAACGGTGTCCGGTGCGGTTCCGCCGATATGCTTTCGGGCGGCGACCGAGCCTTCTAACGTTAATACGTTAAAGACGTCTTCATCAATGCAGTCGGAAAACTGTTGCAATTCCGTAAGCGTTAGCTCGGACAAGTCGCGTTCAGTTTCGACGCCGAGCCGCACGGCTCGGCCGACAATTTCATGCGCATCTCGAAAGGCCAGGCCTTTGCGGACGAGGTAATCGGCCAAATCGGTCGCAGTCGCGAAACCTTGTTTCGCGGCGCGGTACATGTTGTCTTTTTTTGCGCTTAAGCGGGGTACCATGTCCGCGAATGCGCGCAGGCAATTGATGAGGGTATCGGCAGTATCGAACAACGGCTCTTTGTCTTCTTGATTATCCTTATTATAGGCGAGCGGTTGGCTTTTCATCAGCATCAATAGCGACATCAAATGTCCTGTGACGCGCCCCGATTTGCCTCGGACTAATTCCGGAACATCGGGATTTTTCTTTTGCGGCATGATGGAGGAGCCGGTGCAGAAAGCATCAGGAATATCGATGAAGTCGAATTGGGCGCTGGACCATAATACCAGTTCCTCGGAGAAGCGCGAGAGATGCATCATAATCAAGCTGCCGACGGCACAAAATTCGATTGCGAAATCGCGGTCGCTAACCGAATCCAGCGAATTGGCCGACGGTTCGGCAAATTGCAACAGTTGCGCGGTCATGTGTCGGTCGATCGGATAGCTGGTACCAGCCAGTGCCGCGGCTCCCAATGGCATGATATTGATTCGTTTTAGGCAGTCGGCTAAGCGCTCATTGTCGCGCTTGAGCATTTCGAACCAAGCCATCAGATGATGTCCGAAAGTGATTGGTTGCGCGACCTGCAAATGGGTAAAGCCGGGCATGATCGTGTCCGCTTCACGTTCGGCGAGGTTTAAAATGGCATTTTGCAAGCGAGTCAGTTCGGCGCGGATACGATTGATTTCATCGCGCAAATAAAGCCTAATGTCTGTCGCGACCTGATCGTTGCGGGAGCGTCCGGTATGCAGCTTTTTGCCGGCAATGCCGATCATATCGGTCAGGCGAGCTTCGATGTTCATATGAACGTCTTCTTGTTTGACGGACCAATTAAATTGACCTTGCTCGATTTCGATGCCGATTTTTTGGAGGCCGTCGATGATCGCATCGCGTTCGTTTTCGGTGAGGATGCCGATTTTGCCCAGCATTGTTGCGTGAGCTATCGAACCTTGAATGTCTTGCTGGGCCATGCGTTTGTCGAAGTCGACCGAAGCGGTAAAGATTTCTACAAAGGCGTCGGTGGCCTCGGCAAATCGGGCGCTGGAAAGTTTTTCGGAGTTAACGTTGGTCATAAGTCTCGGTGCTGAAATTGTAAATAGCTCATTATATGCGATGCGCAGGCATTCTTTGTTCTGAAAATTGTTGATTCGCCCCGTTTGCGTATCTGTGAAGAAAAAGTTTTCAATAGGGCATGAGTTCTGTAAGTGCCTAGAAGTAAAGTGAGTTTTTTAGGCCGTTCAAGGCTTTGTTTGCCGAAAATGAAACTCGCTAAGGATTGTACTTGTCGGACAGGTTACAATATGCATTTTTAGTTGAATATTGGGTGTTGTTTTGGCAAATCAAATCATTCGTATCGCAACTCGCAAGAGCCCTTTGGCTTTATGGCAGGCCGAACATGTCGCCGATCGGTTGAAGCGGGCTTTTCCTGGGCTCGAAACCGAATTGGTCACGATGACCACGAAAGGCGACAAATTGTTGGATGCACCATTGGCTAAGGTTGGCGGCAAAGGCTTATTCGTCAAGGAGTTGGAGCAGGGGATGTTGGACGGCAGGGCCGATATTGCCGTGCATTCAATGAAGGATGTGCCGGTGGAATTTCCGGATGGCTTGCATTTGTCGGTGATTTTACAGCGTGAAGATCCTACCGATGCCTTTGTGTCTAATCACTATGCTTCGCTGAGCGAGCTGCCCGAACAACCTAGAATAGGGACTTGCAGCTTGCGCAGACAATGTCAAATCAAGGAAAAATTTCCCAATGCCGAAATATTGACATTAAGAGGTAATGTCAATACCCGTTTGGCCAAGCTCGATGCGGGCGAATTCGATGCGATCATTCTTGCCTCGGCCGGGCTGATTCGCTTAGGTATGCAGCATAGAATCGCCGCGCGGCTCGATCCTAGCGAAAGTCTGCCGGCCATCGGGCAAGGCGCGATCGGGATCGAATGCCGAAGCGACGATACGGTTATCAATGAATTATTGAGTCGGCTGCATGATCCGGAAACCCATATTTGTGTATCTGCCGAGCGTGCGATGAATGCTCGATTAAAAGGCGGTTGCCAAGTCCCGATAGCCGGTTTTGCGACCTTGCAATCGGATATTCTTTACATGCGAGGCTTGGTCGGCGATCCGGACGGTAGTGTGATATATCGCGCCGAACGAAGCGGGTCGGCCGAACAGGCCGAGCAGATAGGTGTGTCTATTGCCGAAGAGTTATTGGCTAACGGCGCCGATAAAATTTTGCAAGCTTTGTTTTAGATTAATGACGAATGCAAAGCCGTTTTTAGTGCTGGTGACTCGCCCGGTTCATCAGGCGCACAATTTGACTCGAATGATCGAAAGTCGTGGTTGGCAAGCCGTACCCTTTCCGGTACTCGAAATTGTTCCGCGGCCTCGCTCGACTAACGAATTTGAAATGTTGGAAAAGCTGCAATATTTCGATTGTTTAATCTTTGTTAGCGCTAATGCGGTAAATTTTGCGCTGCAAGCGAATAATGGCAAAATAACTCCATTTAAACAGTGTAAAATCGCCTCGGTTGGAAAAGCCACGGCCAGAGCTTTGGAGTCTGCAGGACTCGTCGTGGATTGGGTGCCTGAGACCGGATTCGATAGCGAAGCTTTATTGACACTGCCTTATTTTCATGGGGTTGAGGGACGCTCCTTTTTAATAGTCAGGGGCGAAGGCGGTCGGGAAAAACTTGCCGATACTTTGCGCGAAAGAGGTGCGGCCGTTGAATATTGGGAGGTCTATCAAAGAATTCGACCGCAATCCGATGTTCAGCCGGTGGTCGATTTGTTAAAACGCGGAGAACTTAGCCTGATCACGGTAAGTAGCGGTGAAGCATTGCGCAATCTTGTGGATATGTTAAGTTCTTACGCAAAGCCGGAATTGATGTCCGTCCCGTTGGTCGTTATCAGCGAAAGAATGAAATGTCTTGCCGAGGATATCGGCTTTAAAAGAATCGCTTTAGCCTCCGGTCCGGATGACGAAGCGATTGTTCAAAAAGTAACTACTGTGTGCAATGGGGAATAGTGTGGCCGAAGTGACTGAAAATCAAGAGCGGGAAGCGGAAGCTGAAACGGATACGAAAACGGCGAATAGCAGCGAAAAAGTGCACCGATCCCGAAGCGGATTTTGGCTGGCGGTGATTGTTTTTTTGGTTATCCTATCGATCGTTGGCATAGGCTTGTTTTTATTTGCTCAGTTAAGACAGCAGCAGGAGACGCTTGGCGGTGAAGTCTCTAAAGGAGATATGCAATTATTCGAGTTGACTAAGCAAATCAGCGGCTACCAAACGCAAATTGCCGCGATTCAATCGCATTTGACGACGATCGAATCAGATTTGAAAGCGAAAGATAGGTTGATTAACGAATCCTTAACCGAGTTTTCTCAACTGCAGTCCGAAAAATTGGAAGCGATACGTACCGATTTGAATACTCGAATTCAACAGGTTCAGCGCCAATTGGGTAAAACGCGTGGCGATTGGTTAATCGCCGATGCCGAGTATTTGCTTAGCGTCGCAAATCAGCGCCTGCAGTTGACCGGCGATGTCGAGACTGCTCGTGAAGCGTTGCAAGCGGCGGATCAACGTTTGCGTGAAAGCGGCGATGCGGCCGCCTATAAAGTACGCGAACAAATTGCCAAAGAAATTGCCGAATTAGGTAAGGTGCAACTGCTCGATATTGTCGGGGTTTATTCGTCAATCAGAACATTAGAGACCGAAATCGGTAAGTTGTCGTTGATTAAACCTTATTCAGGTAAGCCTCTGACGCCGTCTGAAGAAATACACGATCATGCTCAGCATACCGATGAAGAGCACGACCTTCTGTCGAAAGCGTTAAAAAGTTTGCAAGGAGTGGTAACGGTGAGGCATACCGACCAGCCTATCACTGAAATTATTACGCCGGAGGAAGCGCAGTTCACTCGCCAACAATTGCGTGTCAAATTAGAAATGATAAAAATCGGTTTGGTGCAGCAAAACGAAGTTTTATACAAGGCCAGTATTGCCGATGCAAAGGAATGGGTTGCCGAAAATTTTACAAGTAATTCGATCGCCAGAAACTTCGTGGCCGAATTGGATAAGCTCGAAGCGATTAGTTTACATAGTCAATATCCCGATATCAGTCATTCACTAAAAATGCTACGCGATATCACCAAACTAAGAATCGAAACCGATAAGGCTTTGTCGGCTCCTGAGCCATCCTGAATATAACAACGGGTACATTATGAAAAATATTATTTTTTTTCTGGGCTCGCTGTTTATCGCCATCGCGGTCGCTTTTGGGATACACAGTTGGTTTTCTCGCTACGACGATCCGGGCTATGTCTTGATTGGTATAGGCCATTGGTCCTTGGAAACGTCTTTGGTGGCGTTAGGTGTAACGTTAGTCATTGCCTTTTTTCTGTTCTATATGTTTTTTCGCCTGTTGGGCTGGTTGCTTCGGCTGCCCGGCAAGGTTAAATCTCATGGTCAAAGCGTCAAATACAACCGATCTCAAGAAGCTTTAATCGCAGGCTTAGTGGATTCGGCGGAAGGAAATTGGGAAAAAGCCGAAAAAATTCTGATCAAACATGCATCGCATAGTGGCGCGCCATTGATTCATTATTTAACTGCGGCACGCGCCGCTCAGTCGCGCGGAGCTGTTGAAAAGCGCGATGAATATTTAAGAATTGCCGCGGAGCGATCGCCGGGCGCCGATATTGCGGTTGGTTTGACCCAGGCGGAAATGCATTTGTCGGAGCAGCAGTTCGATCAAGCGCTCGACACGCTGAAAAAACTACACTCAATCAATCCCGCTCATGCCAGTGTTTTGAAGCTGTTGCATCAGACATATCGCCAATTAGGGGACTGGGATGCGATACGTAAAATTATTCCGTCGATGAATAAAAGTAAAGTGTTGATGGAAACCGAAATCAAACTGCTGGAAGCCGAGGTTTTTAGCGGCTTGTTGAGGCAGGCGGCGGAAAACGGCGATTATACCAAGATTCAAGAAGTCTGGCAGGAGGTGCCTGATTATATTAAGCGTATACAAGGGATTCCCGCGATTTATTTTGCTGGTATGATCGATGTTGGTGCGGGCGCCAAAATAGAGGACGAACTAGCACGCTCGATTTCCGAGGATTGGGACGAAACGTTGTTGGTATTGTTCGGGAGCGTTCAATCCAACGAACCTCAAAGGCAGCTTAAAACCGCAGAAGGTTGGCTTAAGGCCTATCCCGATAATGCAGTTTTGTTGAGGGTACTCGGTAAAATCAGTAAACGTTGTAAAGAAACGGATAAGGCTGGGCAATATTTGGAAAAAAGTATTGCCTTGGAACCTTCGGTTTCGGCTTATCAATTGTTAGCAGACTTATTGACCGAAAAAGGCGATAAAAATTCGGCGCTTGAATGCTACAAATGCGCTCTCGACTTGGCATCCGGTGAAGTGGCGCGCCAGGTAGAAAATATTACATGATAACCGGCTGAAAAATGATAATTGGAAATTTTTGCGGCTTAAGTAAAGCTCTCATCATCCTGGATAAAAAGTTTCACCATGAAGATAAGAAGTTAATTCAATAACTTCTTATGCGTTTGTATAGAACCTTCGTTCACCCACTAGGTTATACCCGTAGATGAAAATTCGGCTCCAGGGTGCCCGTCAAAGGACGCTGAAAACCCCATCCTAAATTATTTAAAACAATTAACCATGGTCAATGGGCTATGGAATTTAGGTGCTGGGTAAATACGTCCATGCCGGCTCTATCCCAGCTCCATGCTGGTCCCACACCTAGCGTTAGGTGTGGGACCGAGTACCCGGGGTCTGTTCCGACACTACCGAAATTTGAAGTGCGAAAGATATAACGACAATGATTAGGTGATTTCCTGAAGTACTTCATGAGCTTCATGGTTAAATTGCCGAGCTTAGGATCATCATTATCGGTAAAATTCGAGCGATCCGTGTGGCGATCTATTCAGCGACTAGTGCCCCCCTTTTTTTCGGAATGTTAAGGCTAAACATCGTGCGAATTATTTATTCCGCCGTTTTTTATTTTTTATTGCCGCTGATTTTTGGGCGATTGCTTTGGCGGAGTATCAAGGCGCCCGAATACCGTAATCGATATTGGGAGAGGCTTGGGCTGTATCGGCGCAATTTCGAAGGTCCGTTTATTTGGTTTCATGCCGTATCGGTCGGTGAGGCCGAGGCGGCTTTTCCGTTAATTAAGCGCCTTCAGCAAGATTATCCTGCAAAAAAGTTTCTGATAACCACAACCACACCGACCGGATCCGCGCGTGTCCAAGCTGTTTTGGCTGATTCCGTCGCTCATGTTTACCTTCCTTACGATACGCCCGGTTCGGTCGCGCGGTTTATTGCTGCATTCAGCCCCGAGATTGGCGTCATTATGGAGACCGAAATTTGGCCCAATCTATTTGCAGCCTGCGAGGCAAAGGGTGTTCCAATATGTATTGTCAATGCTCGGTTGTCCGATAAATCCGCGCGCGGTTACGCCAAAATTCCGAGCCTGATTAAACCGGCACTTGCTTGCGTTAGTCAAATTGCCGCTCAAACAAAGGAGGATGCCGAACGATTCGTGTCGATCGGTGCGGAACGAGAGCGTATACAATCGGTTGGTAATTTGAAATTCGATATCGATTTCGATCCGCAATTCCTGGACCGAGGTAAGCAACTAAAGCAGGAATACTTCGCCGGGCGCTTTGTTTGGATTATCGCCAGTACGCATAAGAACGAAGAAGCGATTATTTTAAGTCTTTATCCGAAGCTCAAAGCCTCGATACCTGAGTTGCTCCTATTGCTCGTCCCTCGTCACCCTGAAAGGTTTTCCGAAGTCGAGCGTCTGATTGTCAGCAATGATTTAAAGCCGATAACCCGTTCGTCCGGATTGAAATGTGCGGATGAAACCGACGTATTCTTATTAGATAGCATGGGCGAATTGAAGTTGTTTTATGCCGCTGCCGATTTGGCTTTTGTCGGCGGTAGTATGGTGCCGGTCGGAGGGCATAATATTTTAGAGCCGGCGGCACTTGGAGTTCCGGTGATGTTCGGGCCTTACATGGATAATTTCAGAGAGATTCAATCCAATGTGTTAGCCGTTGAGGCTGCGGTTCAATGTTTCAACGAAGCGGAAATCCTGTCTAATGTTGATTACTTACATCAAAATCCAACGGCGCGTGATGCATTGGTCCAAAAAGGATTGCAATTTGTCGCAGATAACAAGGGAGCTATGGAGAAGATTGTGATCTTGATCGGTTCGTTAATCGGATGTAATAAAGGTGAAAGGTGAAAGGTGAAAGGTGAAATCGGTGCTTGACAAGAAGTCGAAATGCTGAATTATTTCACTATTCACTATTTTTCTAGGCCTAAGTGCTTTTTATCGTTTTAAAGTTTGTCCGGAGCTTGATTCAAAAATAATCAATCGAACTTTTTCGAAAATGGTTATTATCCGCTTCTGTGGTCTAATGATATTAATAATAAATGGAGAACATACATGCTCAAACAAGAATTAGTGGACGAACTCAATATTTTGCTGCATTACAATCTGACGACGACACTCGAGGGAATCAAAATCCATAAGGATGCCGATGCCTCTGTAATCGATGCAGTAGCGCGTTTGTACCAAAAGGGCTTAGTAACGCAAGCAGATGGCGGATATTTGACCGACCTTGGTCGAACGGCAGCCGAGCATGCGCAAGCTTGTCATATTATTCTTACCTCCGGTTGAGGTTGTTGCTTACGGGGTTTCAGGAGGCTTAAACGATGAAAGTATTTTTATTATTCTCCGGTAGCGGCACGATGGTTGTGATGACGGATCGTTCGCAAGTCGACGATCCGTCTTTTTTAGCGGTGCTGGCAGGCAAGGGCGTCGAAAAGTTTGTGGTCTATGAAATTCCGGTGCCGTTAGCCAGAGAGCGTTATGGACATCATTTCGAAAAGGCCGAACAAGAATTGAGTGCGGATCGTCCTTTACGAGTGCTCGATTATAACGGCGAACGCGCAATGCGTTTGTTTCGATTCGCCGAATTGGGCGCTGTGGTCATGCATGAGCCGGAAGGATATACGGAGCAAAAAAGTTTTTGATGGCCCCCGTCTCTTTTATTTCAAATGCGCTTGTCGCTTATGTATGTCCTACAAGGCTAATTTCTCACGCCGATTGACTCGAAGTCTGGTGATTTGATTGCGGTTCTTGTATAGTTCGCCGCTTTTTTCCGGATATAAACTATGGTGAAAACCGATGTCGTCGTAATCGGTGCGGGCGCTTCGGGGTTAATGAGCGCCATCGAAGCAGGTAAGCGCAAGCGCAATGTGAAAGTGTTGGAATTAGCCGCAAAGCCCGGTAAAAAGATTCTGATGTCCGGAGGCGGACGCTGTAACTTCACCAATTATTCGGTTGAGCCGGACAATTATATTTCACATAATCCGCATTTTTGTAAATCGGCCTTGAGTCGATTTACACAATGGGATTTTCTGGATTGGGTTCAGCGTTATCGCATCCCTTATCACGAGCGAGAATTCGGTCGTTTGTTTTGTAACGACAGCGCTAAGGATATTCTTAACATGCTGTTGACCGAGTGCGATTCGGTCGGTGTCGACATTAGTTTGAATACCCACATTGAAGCCATTGAGCATCGTTCCGATGGACAATTCCTGATTAACACCAAGCTGCAAAATTATTTATGCCGTTCGCTAGTGATTGCTACCGGCGGTCTGTCGATTCCTAAAATGGGAGCGACGCCTTTCGGCTATAAAATCGCCGAACAATTCGGTATTAAAGTTTGGCCGACCTCGGCGGGCTTGGTTCCGTTTACGCTGCAACCGGACGACAAGCACCGATTATCCGAACTTTCCGGTATCGCACTGTTATGCCGGGTGAGTTGTTTAGAGCAAAGTTTTACCGAGAACTTGTTGTTTACCCATCGGGGGCTAAGCGGTCCGGCGATGCTGCAGATTTCCAACTACTGGCGTCCCGGACAGTCATTGACGATCGATTTGTTACCCGAGACCCATCTTTCCGAGCATCTTAGACAGCTTAAAACGACAAAGTCAAAAGCAGCGTTAAAGACCGTGCTAGCCGAATTATTGCCGAAGCGTTTAATCGCCTGTTTAATCGAAGAAAAGTTGCTGAATAGTAATATGGCGGATTTATCGGTTGCTCAAATCGATGCTATTACCGAGGGCATTAACCATTGGACGATCAAACCGAATGCGACGGAAGGCTACCGCACAGCCGAAGTGACGCTAGGCGGCGTCGATTGCAACGCGATTTCATCGAAAACGATGGGCTGCCATGATGTGCCGGGTTTGTATTTCATCGGCGAAGTGCTCGATGTGACCGGTTGGCTCGGAGGTTATAACTTTCAATGGGCATGGTCGTCGGGTTGGTGCGCCGGGCAATATGTTTAAGCGGCTTGAAACCGATGATATCGTCCCCATAGTCCCGGATAATGCATCCATTGAAAAGATTATTAGTAATTATTCAGCATAAGTCATGTATGAGAAGGTGTCAGGCATTGATTTATAAGGCTGTCTGCAACAGGACGTTGCAGTCAGAGCTTACAGGGATGTATTCACGCGTTCTTAGAAATCAATGCCTGACACCAACCTACCGCATGCGCTGAATAGTTACGATTATTATTGTTTAAATCATCATGAAAAAGTTATTCAACAAAAGTTTAATCACGAACTTGCTGGCGGTTTTGATCGTTGTTACCGGCTATGTGTGCCCTGTTCAGCAGGATTTAATGAAAGCGGTCGGTTTTTTTGCATTGTCGGGTGCGATTACCAATTGGTTGGCCGTGCATATGTTATTTGAAAAAGTGCCGTTGTTATATGGCTCCGGCGTCATCCCCAATCGTTTCGAGGAGTTTAAATCGTCGATCAAGCTTCTGATGATGCAACAGTTTTTTACCGTCGAAAATGTCGAACATTTTATCGAGAAAGAAGAGCGGGAGGGCGGCAAGGTATTGAATTTAGAGCCAATACTGAATGCAGTCGATTATGATCGGGTTTACGAGGGTCTGGTGGCTTCGATCATGAATTCTTCGTTCGGCGGCATGCTGATGATGATGGGTGGAGAAGACGCATTGAAGCCGCTCAAAGAGCCTTTTGCAGAGAAAATGAAACTCATTTTGACCGAAACGGTCGATTCGGAGCGATTCAAAGAAGCTTTACATCATAGTTTGGACGCTCATAAGATTGGCGAGGATATTGTCGATAAAATCGAGACTGTTATCGATAAACGCTTGAATCAATTAACGCCTCAGCTAGTCAAGGAAATCGTGCAGGCCATTATCCGCCAACACTTGGGATGGCTTGTGGTTTGGGGCGGTGTTTTCGGCGGCTTGATCGGTGCCGCATTCAGCTTTATATAATCATGAGCGACATTCAGTTACATTATGAAAGCTTCGGCGAAGAGCGCGCGCCGCCAATGGTTATCTTGCACGGCTTCTTAGCTTCGTCTCGCAACTGGAGGCAAATTGCCAAGCGTTTGTCCGAGCGTTTCCGTGTTTATGTGCCGGATCAGCGCAATCATGGCGCGTCGCCCCATGCCGAGAGCATGGACTATCCGCTGATGGCATCCGATCTGGAGACATTTATGGATCGTCTGAATTTAGAGTCGGCTACCTTGCTTGGACATAGCATGGGCGGCAAGACCGCGATGTGGTTCGCGCTCAATTTTCCCGAGCGGGTGTCGCGTTTGTTAGTCGCGGATATTGCGCCGGTCGCTTATCAACACAATTTCGATCGTATTATCGAGGCGCTTGACCGCTTACCTTTGGCATCGCTTTCGAATCGTAAGCAGGCTGACGATTTTTTATCTGAGGCGATTCCCGATATTGGCTTCAGGCAATTTTTATTGCAAAACTTGATATTGCGGGATGGACAGTATGCTTGGCGCATCAATCTGGATTATTGCCAACAGTCGGCCGATTATATCGTCGGTTTTCCTTCCGTCGAGGGAATGGAGGGGTTTGTCGGAAAGGTATTGTTCATAACCGGAGAAAATTCCACTTATTTTCGGCCCGAAGCCGTTCCGGCATTGTTCCCTAACGCGGCTGTCGCAACAATTGCGAATGCCGGGCATTGGTTGCATGCCGAACAGCCCGAGTGCTTCGTCAAGGTAGTCGAGGATTTTGTCATGGATCAGTTTAAATAAGGCTATGTTCGCGTTAGCAGTTGAAACGGTTCTCTTTGCTACTAAATAAGCCATTTAGGAAATAGTCTATGATTGCTTTCCAAAACACTGAGCGTGGAAGAGGGTACGATTACTCGCTTGGCAGGACGCCGTGAATACATCCATGTAGGCTTGACGGCGGCGACTGATTGCCAAGGATGGCATGAATGCAGATTTTGCAGGAGCAAAAATCTGCCCTGCCGCCGACACCTGTCAATCGAGCAACCGTACCCTCCTTACAACCATTA
>Ga0180009_10001214_pt1 | contig 32136 bp, 29 predicted proteins | sample OS_PC_MetaG_FD_123537 | JGI IMG/M metagenome (GOLD analysis project Ga0180009, IMG submission 123537) | Groundwater microbial communities from the Aspo Hard Rock Laboratory (HRL) deep subsurface site, Sweden - OS_PC_MetaG | ecosystem: Environmental > Aquatic > Deep subsurface > Groundwater...
CAGAACGCGTGGAAGCGTTCCGGCTTCATCAGATGATTGCGCAGGGCGTTGAGGACGCGGGTCTCCAGCTCCTCACGCGTGATCCGGGTATGGTTCGAGCACGTCCCCTTGTTCTTCACCGTCGAGCAGCCGAACTGACCTCGATAGACAATGGAATAGCCGCCCCCGCACTCGGCGCATTTGATGAGGCCGGAGAAGAGGTAGCGCGTGCGGCGCGTTGCGGTAAGGCCGTTGCCTCCATTCTTGACATAGCGCTCGCGGATCGCGGTTTGGCGCGCCTTCACCTTGGCCCAAAGTTCATCGTAGATGATGCGCAACTCCGGGACCTCCTGGATGATCCACTCCTCTTTAGGGTTTGGGCGCGCGACACGCTTGCCCGTATCCGGATCCTTGAGAAAGCGCTGGCGGTTCCAGACGAGCCTGCCTATGTAAAGCTCGTTGTTGAGCACGCCGTTGGCGCGCTTCACATTGCCGAATAGCGTGCTCGGTCCCCATCCCTTGCCGCGGGGACCGGAAATGCCTTCGGCATTCAGCTCATGGGCGATTTGGCGCGGCGACTTGCCGGCTGCATAGTCGGCGAAGATGCGGCGCACTATCGCAGCTTCCGCCGGATCGATCTCACGCTCGCCGCGTTCCGGCTCACCGTCGGGGCCGGTCCGGCGCACGACGCGATAGCCGTAAGAATTCCCGCCTCCCGACTTGCCGTCTTCGACCCGGCCGCGCAAGCCTCTGCGCGTCTTGTCGGCGAGGTCCTTGAGATACAGCGCCCCCATCGTGCCCTTGAGGCCGATATGGAGCTCACTGATGTCGCCTTCGGAGAGCGTCACCATGCGCACCCCGGCGAAGGTGAGGCGTTTGTAGACGCCGGCGATATCCTCCTGATCGCGGGAGATGCGGTCGAGCGATTCGGCGAGCACAATATCGAAGCGCCGGGCCTGCGCGTCCTGCAGAAGCGCCTGGATACCTGGCCGGATCAGGCTCGCGCCTGAAATCGAACGATCGCTGTAGCTGTCGACGATGCGCCACCTTTCGCGCTCCGCGCGCTCGCGACAGATTCTCAGTTGGTCCTCTATCGAGGCGTCACGCTGGTTGTCGGAGGAGTAACGAGCGTAAAGGGCTGCGGTCGGCATGCGGCATGTCCTCGGATTCAATGATTCGATTCTGAATCCTTTTTCGCCCTCAGACAAGCTTCTGCGTAGTGCTGTCTTGCCGCCTGGCGCGCAAGTGCTTTCACAATACTTTGGAGTCTGTTCTCGATTTCGCGCGATATCGGATGTGCAAGTTTCCGTTCTTGCGCAGTCGTCTCATTAGGATTTGGAGTGAATTTGCTGTTTTCCATCTGCAGGATCATGCCTGCACGATGCATAAGTCCCAATACGGGGCTTCCCAACGTTATCCATCCCAAGCAACCATCGGCTGGCCCGTCTTTGCTCCGCTTGGATCGACCATGCTGCTCTTGGAAAAGTGGTGTCCGGGGGATGCAACTTTGAGGGCCACACGCACGGGCGTGGTAGGTCGAGGCCGACTGGACACGATAGCGTGACTTGATCGGCGCCCATTCGGCCGCCTTCCTTCCGCCGTCAGTGGTATCTGCAATCACTATTCGACGCTTCCCTTCCACTCCAAAATCAATTGACGTGTGCTGATCGGAATAGTTCCCATCTGCGTCATCCGCGCCATTGCGGTGTTATGGATATCCAATGAAGTCCCTCTCGTCGCGTCCACTACAAGGTATACGTCGAAACCTTCCTCCAAAGCGCTGAGTGCGGCGAAGGTGACTGAATCATCTGACCACATGCCGCAAAGGATTAAGCGGTTGCGTTGACAAGATCGAATATGGTCCCGAAAAGAGTCATTCGCCCACGGATTTATTGTTTCGCGCCAAATCGCATCTTCCCCCGAGCCATGGCTGTCTGATGCGTTTATCAGTTTATCATTCCGCGCACGATTTGATCGTGCGGTGACGATTGTCGGAATTTTAAGCTCTTCTGCTGTTTTCAAAAGCAGACCAACCACTTCGGTAAAACGCTGCGCTTCTTCGGCCGGCAGGCCAGCGGAAAAATTGGCGAGGTAGTCGATGAGAACAACGACGCAGTGTTCCGGGTTCAAAAGTAAACCGAATGATTTCGAACTGGACGAATCCGTTGAGCGGTTCATTTCATGAATTCTCCGGACTTTCACGCAGGCGCAATAGCCGCAGCGCATTGGCGATCACCAACAAGGAAGCGCCTATATCGGCGGCGATCGCGCCCCACAAAGTCGCGAAGCCGGCAAAGGTGAGCCCCATGAAAACCGCTTTGACCCCGAGTGAGAAGACGATGTTCTGGCGAATGATCGCGAGCGTCCGTTTGGAGTGACGGACGAGCCAAGGCAGTTTCGAGATGTCATCGGTCATGAGCGCGATATCGGCGGTCTCGATCGCTGCGTCCGAGCCGATCGCGCCCATGGCGATGCCGAGGTTGGCACGCGCCAGCGCCGGCGCGTCGTTGACACCGTCGCCGACCATGGCGACCGTACCATAGCGCGCGACAAGCTCCTCGATTTTCTTGACCTTGTCGTCCGGCAATAGCTCGGCGTGTACCTCGTCGATGCCGAGATCGCGGGCGATGGCATTGGCCGTGACGCGGTTGTCGCCGGTCAGCATGACCACATGCCCAATGCCGGTGGCGTGCAGTTGTTGCATGATTTCCCGCGCCTCCGGCCGGACCGTATCCGCGACCGCGATGAGACCGCAGACATGACGCGGGTTGCCGACGGCGATGACGGTCTTGCCGCCCGCTTCCAGCGCTTCCGCCTGTCTTGCGGTCTCGGGCGTATCCTGACCGCGCTCGACGACGTAGCGGTGGGAACCGAGCCAGAACCGTTCGCCGTCGAAGGTTCCGGCCAGCCCCTTTCCCTTGAGAACCCGCACGTCGCCCGCCGGCGCTGGTGTGATTCCCCGTTGATCCGCATATTCCAGAATTGCCCGCGCAAGAGGATGCGTGGAGCGCGCCTCAAGCGCGGCGGCGCGCGCAACGAGCTCGGCCTCGGTGTGGTTTCCGAGCGGGATGACCTCAGCCACGACGGGCTCGGCCCGCGTGATCGTTCCGGTCTTGTCCATGGCGATCGCCTTCAGGCGCGCTGGAAGCTCGATATAGGCGCCGCCCTTGACCAGCACCCCGGCCCGCGCCGACGACGCCAGTGACGCGACGATGGAGACGGGCGTCGAGATCACCAGGGCACACGGGCAGGCGATCACGAGCAGGACTAGGGCGCGATAGAACCAGTCGTCCCACGCTCCGCCGAGCGCCAGCGGCGGCGCCAGGAATACAAGCAACGCGAGAGCCATGACCGCGGGCGTATAGACACGAGCAAAGCGCTCCACCCATTGTTCCGAAGGAGCGCGCCGCGCATGGGCTTCCTCGACCATGCGGATGATGCGCGCCAGCATCGTGTCCCCGGCCGCCTTGGTGGCCTCCACCGTGAGCGTTCCGTCGCCGTTGATGGTGCCGGCGTAAACCTCCGCGCCCTCCGCCTTTTCAACCGGCACGCTCTCGCCGGTGACGGGCGCTTGATTGACAGCGCTTTCGCCGGCAGCGACCCGCCCGTCCAGCCCGATGCGCTCACCAGCCGGAACGATGAAGCGGTCGCCTGGATTGACCTCGGCCACAGGCACGTCCGCTTCCGATCCGTCTGCGCGCAGGAGACGCACCATGGGCGGAGAAAGATCGACAAGAGCGGCAATGGCACGGCGCGCTCGGCCGACGCTCCAGCTTTCGAGGGTGAGCGAGAGGGAGAACAGGAAGGCGACCGTCGCTGCCTCGAACCATTCGCCGATGACGATGGCGCCGGCGATGGCGACCGTCATCAAAAGGTTCATGTCGGGCCGCAGGCCGAGCGCCGCGTACCAGGCCTTGACGATGACGAAGCGAATGCCGAAGCCGATGGCGAGCGCATAGGCCGCCATCTCGGGCAGAGGCACGGCTTCTCCGTCGTGACCGGCGAGAAGCCGAATGGCTTCGGTGAAGCCGCCCGCGAGCCAAATGTGGATGACAAAGCCTGCAACGACAAATAGGCCACTGAGACTTGTGAACCAGATGTGTTGGCGTCGGCGCCTGTCGCTCTCGTCACCCGCGCTTTTCGCGCCGGCGCGCCATTCGACCGCGGTCATGCCCGTCCGGCGGACGGCTTCCCGGATCTCATCGGCGGAGGCCGGCGGCGCTTCGGCGAGCACCGTCATGCGGCCGTTCAAGACGTCGAAGGCGAGGTTGTCCGCACCGCCGACAAGCGGGCCAAGCTCGCGCCGGAGCACCGCCACTTCCTCGGCGCAATCGAGCCCTCGCACCTTGAAGGTCAGGCCGGACGCTTCAGATGCGGGCGCCATCAGGACGCGTTTCCGTCGTCGATCGGATATGCGCTTTCGATTTCGCTGACATAAACCCAGCCGGCATTGGGTTGTCCGGTGCGCCCATTGTCGCGAATCAACGCCAAGGCCTGGTCGACCTTGTCCGCCTCGCAGACAAGTTCCAGCTTCACCTCTGTGATGACTTTTTCGCCAATCTCAATGGAATATTGCTGTTCCTGAGAATCGAGGGCTTTCAGCATACCCTTAACGTCGATCACGGAAATGTTCCGGAACCCTGCTGTCTTAAGGGCATGGACAACGTCAGCGATCCGGTTGCGGTGAATAAACGCTTTAACTTCTTTCATATTAGACCTCCTGCGATTCGAGCTGTCGGGCGGTTTCCACGGGTCGTGCCACGCGCGTCTCCATCCACTCATAGATGACGGGGAGAAGGACAAGGGTCAGCAGCGTCGAAGTGATCAGCCCGCCGACGACGACGGTGGCAAGCGGCCGCTGGGTTTCGGCACCGACACCTGACGACAGCAGCATGGGGATCAGGCCGAGGATTGCCACGCTTGCCGTCATCAGCACCGGGCGGAGTCTGAGTTCCGTTCCCCGTCGTACGGCTTCCCCAACGCTCAGTCCCTTTTCGCGCAATCCATTGATGAATTCGACGAGGACGATGCCGTTGAGCATGGCGACACCGAAGACCGCAATGAAGCCGATCGCCGACGGCACAGACAGATATTGCCCGGTGATGGCGAGCGAAATCAGTCCGCCGATAGTGGCGAATGGCACATTGGCGATGATCAGCGTTGCGTGGCGGATCGAGTTGAACGCGGTGTACAGAAGGACGAAGATGAAAAAGATCGTCAGCGGTACGATGATCGAAAGGCGCGTGAGCGCGCGCTGCTGGTTCTCGAAAGCACCGCCCCATTCAATCCAATAGCCGGGCGGCAATTCCACATTTTGCTTAATCGCCCGGTTTGCATCCTGAACAAAGCCGTCAATGTCGCGTCCGCGGACATCCATCTGGATTACCGCATAACGCTGCAATTGCTCGCGCCGAACGAAGGAATAGCCTTCCGCCACTGACACGTCCGCGACACGGCTCAACGGAATAATCGCCCCATCGGCCGTACGCAGTGGGATCGCCTTGATCGCCTCGATGGAGGTTTTCGAGGAGTCCTGAAGCCGGGCCGTGATGTCGAATCGTTTGACGCCGTCGATAAGTGTCGAAACTGGCTCGTTGCCGATTCCGGTGCGGACGATAGTCAGAACATCATCAGCGTTGAGGCCATAACGGGCAAGCTGGTCCCGGTCTACCTGAATCCGCACTTGCGGCTTGCCGAGATTAGCTTCGAGCGATAGATCGGCCACACCGGGGACCGAGGCGATCGCGTTCTTGATCTCTTGGCTCAGGCTGTCGAGTTCGGCCAGGTCTTCGCCGTAGAGCTTCGCCGCCAAGGTGGCGCGCACCCCTGAGATCAGTTCTTCCACCCGCATCTGGATCGGCTGGGTGAAAGCGATGACGGCGGTGGGGACGACCTCTTCCAGTTTTTCACGCATGGCGTCCGCCAGTTCCTCAATCGAGCGGCCCGACTTCCATTCTCCCTCGGGTTTCAAGGCGGTGTAGATCTCCATGTAGTTGACGTCGGCAGTCTCGCCCTTTTCGGCCCGGCCGATCATGGCGAGTGTGGTGTCAACTTCCGGGAACTCCGACAATGCCGCCGAGATGTCGTTCGAGACCTTGATCGACTGGTCGAGCGAGGTGGACGGAATCGACGTTACCCGCCACATGATTGAGCCTTCCTGCAACTGCGGCATGAACTCTTTCCCAAGAAAGGGAAAAAGCGCGAGGCTGAACAGGAGCAAGGCACCGGCGGCCATCACGACCTTTCGCTTGTTTGCAAGCGACCAGGCGAGCAGGGGCAGATAGCCGCGCTTGATCCAGCGCACGAGCATGGTATCGCACTCTTCCTTGGGCTTAAGGATGAGCGCCGCCAGAACCGGTATAATCGTCAGCGTCAGGAGCAGTGATCCCGCCATAGCGAAGCTGATGTTGAAGGCCATCGGCTTGAACATCTTGCCTTCGAGGCCTTCAAGGCTGAAAAGCGGTAGGAACACGACGATGATGATGAGGATTGCGAATGCTATCGGATTGGCGACTTCGCGCGCCGCCGCCAGCACGGCTGCCGTTCGGTTGACCTCCTCGCCGTGCGAGCGGCGCTCCGCCATAATGCGGAAGGAATTCTCGACCATGACCACGGCGCCGTCGACCATCATGCCGATACCGATGGCGAGCCCCGCCAGCGACATCAAATTTGACGACAGGCCTGCCTGCTCCATGAAGATAAAGGCGATCAGCATGGCGAGGGGCAACGCGGCGATGACCACAAACGCCGAGCGGAGTTCGCCAAGGAATAGGAAGAGCACAATGGCGACCAGGATCGAGCCTTCGATAAGAGCCCGTTCCGCCGTTGAGACGGCCTTTTCCACCAATTCTGTGCGGTCATAGATCGGCTTCAGCGTGACGCCGTCAGGCAAGGCCTGTTCGGCCACGGAAAGCTTCTCCTTGACAGCATCGACCACGTTCTTGGCGTTCTCGCCCATGCGCGATAAGGCCATGCCGAGGACTACCTCCTTGCCGTCGCGCGTCACCGCGCCGAAGCGCAGCGACGGCGCCTGTACGACCGTCGCCACGTCCCGCAAATAGACCGGCGTGCCGTCCTCGACCTTGAGGATAATGGTGCCGATATCGCGCTCACCATCGACGAGACCGAGGCCCCGGACCAAAAACTGCTCTGGTCCCTGATCGATATATTGCCCCCCGACCTGACGGTTGTTGGCCTCGATCGCCTCCATCACATCGCGGTAGCCGAGCTTGTATTTAATGAGCTTCAGGGGGTCGATCTGCACCTGATACTGGCGTTCCTGGCCACCCCAGGACATCACGTCATCGACCCCCGGCGCGGTCCGCAAGATGAGACGGATCGACCAGTCCTGCAGTGTGCGCAAGTCCATGTCGGTGATATCGCCCGCGAGTTGTTCGTCGGCGCGCTCCAGCGTGTACCAGAAGACTTGTCCGAGTCCGGAGGAATTCGGTCCCATTTCCGGCGTGCCGTAGCCCTCGGGAATGCGGTCGCGGACTTCCGCCAAGCGTTCCATAACCAGGCGGCGCGCAAAGTAAATGTCCACATCGTCTTCAAAATAGACCGAGACATAAGACAGGCCGAACAGGCTGACGGAGCGGATCTGGTCGACATCGGGCAGGCCGGCCATGGCCGATTCCACGGGGAATGTGAGAAGTTGCTCGACATCTTCTGCGGCGAGGCCGGGCGACTCCGTGTAGATATTCACCTGGACCGGGGTCACATCCGGAAAGGCGTCGATGGGAACCGTCGTCACCGCCCGCCAGCCGAGAAAGCCGATCACCAGAAAGACAATGATCACAAGAAATTTGTATTGAAGCGAAAGTTCAACGAGCTTGTTCAACATGATCTATCTCCTTAGTGCCCGTGGCCTTCGCCCATCTGGGATTTCTGGATGAGCGACTTGAGGAGAAAGACCTCAGTCGTCGCGATTTCATCGTCCGTGCTCAGACCGGCCGCGACCTCAACCCAGCCGCCGCGCGTCACGCCGGTCTTAATCGCCGTCGGGTGAAGTTCGTCGCCTTCGACTTTGAAGACGGTCGGATTTCCGTCCATGAGCGTGACGGCCGCCTCCGGTACGGCGAGCGCTTGTTTGCCATCACCGACTCCAACCGCAACGCTGACATATTGGCCGGGATGTAGCTCGTCGCCCGCATTGTCGACCTCGACACGGATCGGCAAGGTGCGTGTCGTCTCGTCAAGCGTGTGGTGGACCTGAACGATCCGGCCGCCGACCGCGTGGTCCTTGTCAATCAGAATACGGACAGACGAGCCGACCTCGGCATGAGCAACCTGATCGGGCGTAAGCTGGGCTTGCACCCACACCCGGCTTTCATCCGTGATCTGAAACAGCACGCGCCCCGCATCCACGACTTCGCCAACAACGAAATCGTCCTTGACGACCGTACCGTCCTGCGGAGCCAAAAGATCGAATATCCCAGTCGCTTTAGAAGCGTCACCGTTTTTGACCAGTCCCTCTATCTGCTCCGGTGTCATGCCGAAAGCTAAGAGCTTGGCGCGTGCCTGCTCAGCAGCCACCTGCGCTTCCACATAACGCCGCTCGGAAACGACCTCACGTCCCAGCTCGCGCACGCGGCTCCATTCGCGCGTGGCAACGATCAGGTTTCCTTGCGCATCCGCCATCTCGACGCTGGATAAGGTGACAAGCGCTTGTCCGGCCTTCACATGGTCCCCAAGCCTTGCCTGCCGGGCGACAATTTGAGCGGATATTCTCGGTGCACTCTGCGCTGATCGGTATAGATCGAGCGTTACCTCACCCGGTACAACGGCTTCGTCGGTGAGGACTCGCAAGTCCACGGGCGCCGTGGTGACGCCCTTTGCCTTGCGATCGGCGGCGGTCATTTCGACGACACCGCCTTCTTCATGCTCCTCGCCGTGCTCCGTCTCTTGCGACGCTGGAGCAGCGACTTCAATCTTTGCATTCGGCGACTGATTGATCAGCGCGAAAGCAGCGCCGACGAAAGCCACCACGACGGCTGCACCACCTAAGAACAATTTATTTTTCCTGGTCATTGGATATTCTCCACCCATTCGCTGATCGCGGCGGAAGCTTCCAGCCAGTCGAACCATGTGGTCCAGAGACGGCCCTTGAGCTCAACACCGGCGCTCTCCGTTGCGAAGGTTTGATTGAGTTGAATGATGTAATCGACGGCGTCGATTTCGCCGGCTTCCCACAACCGCTGCAGGAGCGCGCGTTGCTCTTCGAGCGGCGCAGCCCCTTGGGCGGTCCAGGCTTGCCAAGCGCTGAGCGCCGTTTCGTAGCGCCGAAGGCTTGCGGCAAGCCGTGCTTCGACCCTGCGTCTCAAGTCACGGTAGCTTTGCTCTCTCGCGATCGAACCAGCCCTGGCGGCGTCGACTTCGGCACTGTACGTGTTGCGAATGGGCAGGGGAATGGACAGCCGTACCCCGAATAGTGTCGAGGACTCTCTTTGCCCAAATGGATCGAGTGCGCTTCGCTCTTCACCAACTTTGACGCCTAAGGTCGGGTCAGGTATGCGATTCCGCTTCGCCACGCCGACGAAAGACCGCGCTGCTTCTGTATCAGCCTGCGCCGATTGAAGTTCCGGCAGCGCCTCGACATTCACTACATCGATTGAGGGGCGCTTTTGCGGAGGTGAACCGATAAGCGGCGGCGGTGGAGGCATCACGCCGCCAACGACGGCGATCAGGCGTTCCTCCGCTTGCGAGAACTCGATGCTTGCCGTGCTCGCCGCAGCTCGTGCTTCAGCCAGAGTCAATCGGGCCGTCAGCAGGTCCGATTGCGGCAGGTCGCCCGCGCGATTACGCCGTTCGGTAAGCGCAAGGAACTCTTCGTCCAGCCTGACACGTTGCTCGGCTATGCGAACTGCGTCTCGGCGCACCTGATAGTCCGATAACGCAATAAGGAGATTAGCGAGGATCGTTTTGCGCGTGATTGCGAACCGCGCTTCCGCGGCGACCACCTCGGCCGTGGCGACGTTGGCGCGCGCGCGCCGTTTGCCGCTGAGATCGAGCGTCTGCGATAGGCCGACCGACTTTGAATTGTCGAGCGCTTCCTCGTATTCAAACTCAATCTCGGGATTGTAGAGCGGTTGCGCTTGGCCGCGTGCCTGGGCGCGCGCGGCATCCAATTCGGCCTGGGCTTGACGCAGGGCCGGATGATCACTCAGGACGCTGAGGGCAAATTCCCTGAGCGCTATGTCCGGTGCAGCGCTCTCCTGCGCTAAGCCGGGCTCAGCAAGCCAAAGGCTCGCGATGACAGCGCCGAAAAGCGCCAGTTTTTGGCATTTCATTCATTGAACTCTCTGTCTCGGTTACCAGGGTGCACGCGCCACAACGATGCCGTGTTCGCGCACAGACTCAGGGCATAGAGAGTTCAGGCGTTGGGAGGGGGGACCGGCGGACCTTGGCCGGCGGAATTCTTCCCGGCGGTGTCACGCGGGAATTCTTGATCGGTCGGCGCTGCATAGATGTTTCCACCGGCGAGTACGGCGGCCGTCATATGGTGCAGGCTGTGGCAACCACAATGGATTTCGCAGCCGTCAAAGGCTTGCTTGTCCTGGTCGTGATCTGACTGCGTATGGAATTCGAGGCTGTCAACCGGCGCGGCGTCAAGGATCGCGATGTCGGCGAGTTGAATCGCGACAAAGACAACCATCCCAAGCAGTAACAAGACCTTCTTCATCCTGCGCGATACTAACCGTATGTGGTTAACAATCCTCAAAGTCCATCCTTCGGCAACCATCGGTCCCAAATGGGAAACCATCGTTGCGCCCCGCATGCATAACATATAACATCTACAGTAGCTGTAGAAGCAAGCCCAAATTTCGATTAGGGGACCGAAGAAGACCATGTACACGATCGGCCATGTGGCGCGTGCGGCCTCCTGCAAAGTGCAGACCATCCGATACTATGAACAGATTGGCCTCTTGCCCGTGGCCCCACGCTCCGAGGGCAACCGTCGGCTCTACGCCCAGGCGGATATTGACCGTCTAATGTTCATCCGCCATGCCCGTGAACTCGGCTTCGCCTTGGACGCGATCCGAGATCTCTTGAGCCTGTCCGACGATCCGAACCAGCCTTGCGTCGCGGCCGACGCGATCGCCCGTCGGCAGCTTGACGAGGTCGAGCGTCGGATCGCGCGTCTGGGGTCGCTGAAGACCGAACTCATGCGCATGATTGACCAATGCCGCGGGGGCAGAATCTCCGATTGCCGCGTCATCGAGGTCCTGAGCAACCATGCTCACTGTATGGCCGATGACCATCGGCCGACGGAGGCCAAGCCGTGAGCATAGCCACCCCTTTCGCGCCCATAGCCGCCCTGGCCATCTATGTCGGCGCTGCCGTAGCCGAGATCGCTGGTTGTTTCAGCTTTTGGGCGTGGTTGCGGCTCGGAAAATCTCCGCTCTGGCTAGCGCCGGGCATGGCAAGTCTGGCGCTGTTCGCTTTTCTTCTGACCCGGATCGACAGCGATTTCGCCGGTCGGGCGTATGCCGCCTATGGGGGAATTTACATCGCGTCCTCACTGGCTTGGCTTTGGCTGGTGGAAGCTCAGCGCCCGGATCGTTGGGACGTCATAGGCGCTTCGATCTGTCTCTTTGGCGCGGCTATCATTCTTTTTGGTCCGCGCTCGGTTTGACGAGGAAGGCGCAATGATCGAGCCCTTGCGCGAGCGAACTTACGCCGGGCTGTTCGCCGGCCCAAGCGGCGACCCTTCTGGGTGCTGGACGCACGGCCGTAGCGTTGGCGTTTGCGCCCGCCCGGCCTTGCGGCCGGGCGCCGGGCTCTATTCCGCTAAGGCCGCTGGCGCGGCCTAAGCTCCACGGAGCCCGCGCTTCGCGCGGTCTCCGCCCATTCGGGTCACGATCCCTCGCGCGGGGCCGGACCTTTGGTCCGGCATACGGACGCCGCCCTTTCGGGCGGCGACTTCTTTGTGGCCTTTCCCGGTGCGGGGGGCGGCCGGACACTCCCTTGTAGCCCCGCCGGGGCGGCCCGCAACCGCCTTGGCTTTATGTCCGTCCACGTCGGTTTTCTCGTCCTACCAAGACAGTTGCGTCCCGCCTGACCCGGCGGGGCTCCCGGTCGCTTACCGCCCGCCCCCCTTCCGGGGAAAGGCGCGCGCGGAGGACCAGAGGGAGCGGCAACGATGACGCCAGAAACCACGGACACAGCGACACGCGGAAAGCGCGGGAGACAGAATAGCGAGCAGGCGGGCCGTGCGGCCAAGCCTTCGCTCTATGACGAGGTGACCGCCCGCATCATCGCCGAGCTTGAGGCGGGCCGCGCGCCTTGGGTGCAGCCTTGGGGTGCGCCGGGCGCGAAGGCGGGGCTTGGCCTGCCCAAGAACGCGCTCACGGGCCGCACCTATTCGGGCGTCAACATCCTGATTTTGTGGCATCACATCGTGCGTGCGGGCTTCGCGACGCAAACATGGCTGACCTACGCCCAAGCCCAGGAAATGGGCGGCCACGTCATGAAGGGCGAGCGCGGCGTCACCGCGTGCCACGCCGATACCTTCATTCCCAAGGCCGAGCGCGAGCGGGCCGAGCAGGACGGCGACGAGCCGGGGCGCGTGCCGTTCCTCAAACGCTTCACCCTGTTCAACGTGGAGCAATGCGAAGGCCTGCCGGAAGACGCTTACGCAGGTGCGGCCCCGTTGCCAGAAGCCGAGATCATTCCGCACGCCGAACGCCTCATCGCAGCGACGGGCGCGGACTTCCGCATTGGCGGAACGAAGGCTTTCTATGTGCCGAGCCAAGACTTCATCCGTGTACCGCCACAACCCGCCTTCTTCGAGCAGGTGAACTACTACCGCACCTGTTTTCACGAACTTGGCCACTGGACCGGCCACGAGACGAGACTCGCCCGCGACCTGCCCCATTCCTTCGGATCGAAACCCTATGCCCGCGAGGAACTGGTCGCGGAGATGGCGAGCGCCTTTGTCTGCGCTTCGCTCAGCATCGCACCCACCGTTCGGCACACGGACTATATCGGCTCATGGCTTGAAGCCCTGAGAGAAGAAAATCGCGCGATCTTCCGCGCGGCGAGCCAAGCCTCCAAAGCCGCCGATTTCATCCTCGCCTTTCGCGACGCCGAGCCCGTAAAGGCGGAGGCGGCGGAATGACTGGCAATCCCGAATTCCCCACCGAGACGACGCCAGAAGGCGAGCAGATCATCGCGCCGGGCGTCAAGCCGATCACGCTTCGTGACCGGCTGGAATGGCGCGCCCGCCAACCGATGACCCCGAAGCACAACTCGAACACGCAGCAAAAGCCGTGCGATCTTGGCCTGTTCGACGTGGAAGGCCGCCGTCAGATCGATTGGATCGACGAAATGCGGAGGGGCAAGCCATGACCCGCGATCCCTACCGCATCGCCGGTCCCGCCGTGATCTCGTTTTCGGGCGGGCGCACGTCCGGCTACATGCTCAAGCACATCCTCGACGCCCATGGCGGGGCGCTGACGGACGACGTGCGCGTCGTCTTCGCCAACACCGGCAAGGAGCGCACCGAGACGCTCGACTTCGTGGCCGAATGTGGCGCGCGCTGGGGCGTTCACATCACTTGGGTCGAATATGATTGGAACGAACCGCACCGCACACGGATCGTCTCGCACAACAGCGCGTCCCGGAACGGCGAGCCCTTCGAAGCGCTGATCGACCGCAAGGGCTTCGTGCCCAACCCGCGCATGCGGTTCTGCACGTCCTTCCTGAAACGCGACCGCATCGACTCCTACGCCCGCCATTGGCTCGGCTGGAAAAGCTGGTCGAGCGTCTTGGGCCTGCGCGCGGATGAGCCGAAGCGCGTCTATCGCCAGCGCGCCTGCGGCGTGCGCAAGCGTACAGGCGCGACCGTCCAGCTACCTTTGGCCGACGCGCGCGTGACCGAAGCGGACGTGCTCGATTGGTGGGCGGAGCAGCCCTTCGACCTCGCGCTTCGCTCTCACGAGGGCAATTGCGACCTCTGCTTCCTCAAAGCCCGCTGGAAGATCGAGGCGATCATGCGCGACCGGCCCGACCTCGCGGACTGGTGGATCGCGCAGGAAGCCAAGCCCGGCAAAACGAGCGCCAAGGGCCATTGCCCGGACATGCGCGTCTTTCGCGTCGACCGCGAACCCTATGCACGCCCGTTCGATCAGGTCGAGCGGCAAGGCGTGCTCGATTTAACCGACCCTGCCGCACCCGAGATCGATTGGGAGCGCGAGGATTGCGTCTGCACGGACTGACTTTCGCGCCCGATCCGGGCGCTTCATCGCTCCGGGTAACCGGAGCCTCAGCAAAGGAGAAGACCCAATGGAACTTCAACATATCCCCCTCGACCAACTGAAAGTCTCGGCGCTCAACATGCGCCATGCGCGCAAAGCGCCGGACGTGTCCGACATCCTGCCCTCGATCCGGGCGCGCGGCGTGCAGCAGCCCTTGCTCGTTCGCAAGAACGGCAAGGGTTACGAGATCGTCGCCGGGCGGCGGCGCTTCTTCTCGCTCAAGGCCATCGCGAAGGAAGGCGGCGAGATCGATCCCGTTCCCTGCGCCGTCATGGCTGAAGGCGACGACGCGGCGGCGCTGGAAGCGTCGCTGATCGAAAACATCGCCCGGCTTGACCCGGACGAAGTGGCGCGCTGGGAGACCTTCGCCCGGCTGGTGAAAGAGGGCCGAACGGTTGAGGACATCGCCGCCACCTTCGGCGTAACCGAGATCATGGTGAAGCGCGCGCTTGCCCTCGGCGAGTTACTCCCGGACATCCGAGAGGCCTACCGCAACGAGGAGATCGACGCCCAGACTATCCGCCAACTGACCTTGGCGAGCAAGGCGCAGCAGGCAGACTGGCTCAAGCTCTTTCAGGACCCGGAGCAACACGCGCCGCGCGGCTGGCAGTTGAAGCAATGGCTGTTCGGCGGCGAGATTTCGACCGGGGCGGCGCTGTTCCCGTTCGACGCCTATAAGGGCCGGATCGTGACGGACCTGTTCGGCGAGACGGGGTATTTCGGCGACCTTGAGCAGTTCTGGCGCTTGCAGAACGAAGCCGTCGCCGCCAAGCGCGACGCGCTTCTCGCCAAGGGATGGGCCGAAGTTGCCGTGCTCGACGTGGGCGAGCGGTTCCACAAATGGGACCATGTGGCGACGCCCAAGGGTGAAAGCGGGCGGGTCTATATCGAGGTGCGCGAAAACGGAGAAGTCGCCATTCACGAGGGCTTTGTCACCGCGAAGGAGCATCAGCGCCGCCTGCGGAAAGCAGTGGGCGAAGACGATAAGAACACCGCTACCGCCGACCGCCCCGAGCTCACCAATCCGGCGCAAAACTATCTTGAGCTGCACCGACATGCCGCCGTGCGCCATGCCTTGTTGAGCCATCCGGGCGACGCCCTCCGGCTCATGGTCGCTCATGCCATCGGCGGCTCGGCGCTGTGGCAGACCAAGCCCGACCCGCAGGCGACGCGCAAGGAGGAAACCGCCGAGAGCGTCGCGAAATCGAAGGCCGAGACGGCGCTGGCCGAAGAACGCAAGGCCGTTCTCAAGCTTCTCGGATTGCCCGCCCACGGCCATTCCGTCGTGCGCTCGAACGGCGACGACTATCGGGTGGTCGAGGTATTCGCCGCGCTCTTGAAACTCTCCGACGACGAGGTGATGCGGGTGTTCGCCATCGTCATGGCCGAAACCTTGGAGTCCGGAACCGCCGTCGTCGAGGCACTCGGAACCCATCTCAAGGTGGACATGCGCGACTATTGGCAGGCGGACGACGCCTTCTTCGATCTTCTTCGCAATAAGGCCGCCGTCAACGCCATGCTTCGCCATATCGGTGGCAAGGCGGTCGCCGACGCCAATGTCAGCGCCACGACCAAGGTTCAAAAGAAGATCGTCCGCGACTTCATCACCGGGGACGGGCGGAAGAAAGCCGAAGGATGGTTGCCGCGCTATATGGAGTTTCCCTTCAAGGCCTACACGAAAGCGGGCGGCGGGCGGCTCACTGACAACACGGCCCGCATCAAATCGTTCGTTTCCTGAAACCGGCGGTGGCAGGCGGGAGCGGCCCTCTTGTCCAGATAGGAGGGCCGCGAGCGCCTGCCGCCGCTCAATCTTGGCCAACGAAATGGCCCCCGCGCCGGATGGCGCCGGGGCCGTGTCGTGCGTTGCTAGGCGCGGACAGGCGGATCGCCAGCCGGGAAGGTCCGGGTCCCGCAGCGCTTCGGATGCGGCGGTTCTGTTCGCGCGGCCAGCTTCGGGAGCAAAGGTCATCGGTGCTGAGGCGCTACGCTGGCGCTCGCCGACGGGTTCGGGCCTTCCGATTCCGCGCTTCCTCTGTGGACCGATCATCTCGTCAGACGCTCGTTTCTTCTCCTCTATGGTCAGGCATGGATGCGGCTGCGCTGATGCACCCATACCGTCGAGCGCGTGCCTTCGTATCCACCGGTCATCTTGCGTCACGAACATCCGCGCGGCCTGCACCACCACATCTCCTGATCGATGGCTGGCGTGACACCCGTTCGCCTGCTTTTGCTCAATGGACCTATGGCGAACGGCGGCCGCATGAAACCGGCGTTCCGCACTTTTTTCCCCGGCCTTCGGCCTTCCTCGCGAGACAAAAAAGTGCGTCCCGCCGGTCCTCCGCTCCGCTTCGGCCTCGCGGTTCATGCGGCCCCCGCCCGCCATGGGCGGTCCCGCGTCAGCAGGGCGATGGGCGCCCCGCGACAGCCAATAGGAGACAGAAAGATGGCACAGGCACTTGGATATGTGACGAAGAACGAGACCGGTGGATACGAAGGCACGCTCGCGACGATGAGCCTCAAGAAGCGCATCCGCATTCTGCCCAACGCGCGGAAGGAAACGGACGCCCAGCCGGACTTCCGGGTCTACACCGAGGACCGCGTGGAGATCGGCGGCGGTTGGAACCGGGTCGGCAAGAACAGCGGCAACCCATACGTGTCGCTGACCTTCTCCGCTCCCGAATTCGGCCCGGCGAAAATCTACGCCAATCTCGGGCGCGCCGCCGGGCAGGATGATCCGGCCATCATGGCGATCCTCTGGAACCCGCGCAGCTAAATCGCGGTGACACTCGGCCCCCGCGCCATCCGGCGCGGGGGTTATTCGCTTTCACCGGATTATGTACATTGTATGTAATTTCTTGCAAAATGTTCATAATTCTTAACCGTTCGTTGATTTTCGCGCGCCATAGTTGAGCGATGAGACGAGTCTGTATTGCGGGTCGATGGTGCGGCGTCTTGGGCGCTTGGTGACGGGCGTAAGCGCAAAGAAAGAGGAGCTTGTTTGAGTCTGCGACGCTGGGTGCGTCGACCGCCATCGTGCCGTGTGAATGGAAAGGACGATGGCGGACTATCACAACTCCTTGATATCCTGTGGTCTGCGCCTAGGTGACTACGACTATGTACAGCTGCTGACCCGGTCGCGAGTTGCCTGGGAGTATTTGCGGCGTAATCGCAACTATCACCGCGATTGGCGCCTATCGAAATCAGGCCAGCCAATACCCGTCCGTTTACGGAATGACACCACTTTGCTCCGGGCGCGGCGCCGCTTCGTGCGGGCCGAAGCCTGGGCCTTTGCACCTTTCGCCGATCCTGATCAAAATGGCCTCGAAGCGGAGGTGTTTTGGCGGGCCGAGGATTATCAAAGGGTGGTGTCAGCCTATGTACGCAATGGCCGAGAGCCCGGCCTCGGCGCCATCGTATCCTTGAATGAGGTCCGGTGCCGAAAAACGCTTTTGAAGAGCGTGGACGGCGAGCAGCATCTCCTTCTCCGAGATCAACGGCGCATCGTCCAAGTGCGATGCATAGGCGAAGACATCCGCATCGACCCCTTCGCGCTCGAACTCGTGGTCGATCAGTTTCCCGATGTCGAAAGCCGACAGCGCCTAATCAGGCGGCTCGCGGACCTTTATCGGGGTCGGTGTCTTGGCGGTTCGCGTGGCGGTTGGACGGTCGAGGCGATGCGTCACCGGGATGCCTTGGCGGCGCTCGATCTTCGAACGGAGGGCTATTCGTATCGTCAGATTGCGGTGTTTCTCTACGGCGAGAAAGCTGTCAAGGACGACTGGACCAGCCCCGATCAGACCATGAAGAACCGCGTCATTCGTAGCGTCAAACGCGGGCAACGGATGATGAACGGCGGCTACCGAACCCTGCTCGCCTGATCCACGCGAGGGGTATCGTTCTCGCGCTTCGCCGCCAACGATACTGCCGCCCGATTTCATGCTCGCTCATCCTTGACCGGCATAGAGCAATTTCGCTGACGCCGGAGGAAGCATGACCGAGCACGATGCACAAACGGTCGCTGACGGACCGTTCCTGACGACGAGGGAAGCGGCGCGCTTTCTGAAGCTCAAGCCCAATACGCTGGAGAAGATGCGCGTCTACGGCGGCGGTCCGCAATACCGCAAGCATGGTCGCCATGTTCGCTATCACATTGAAGAACTGACCGCCTGGTCGGACATGCGGAAGAAGGATTCGACTTCCGATGTCTGAGCATTTCACACGCGTCGAGATCGTCTTCTATCCGGAGCATTTGAACCATTGGCTGAGGTTCGGGGCGCCCGACGTGCAGCAGGACTTGGACCGCAGGCGGTCGCTTGCGCTTTTCAAACCGGGCCAGGTCTTCGGCTATATACGCTGGCGCGCCAACGAATACGGCACGCGGGAATGGCGCTTCACCATCGTTCGCGCAGCGGAGCCGTCGCTGCTTTTGAGCCGCATACCGGGCGTATGCCCTGGCGGCGAAGTTCTCCTGCTCGTCACCGGAAACACGAAGGTCAAGCGCGCGCTGTTGCAGATCGACGTGCTCGAAGCGGACGGCTTCGATCCGGCCGACGTGTCGCCCGCCTACTATCGCCATGTCCACAATCGCATTGCCGCAGGGCAGCCGGTCCGCGCTTATTCACGAGACCAGCACACGGCATATCTGGCGTCGCGAAAGGTGTCGGCGTGAAGCGCGGGCCGCTGGTTTGCGCCGCCATTCCGGTGCTCGCCTTGGCCGTCGCGTCTACCGTCGGCCTGCCGAAGAAGCTGATCTACAACGCGTCGGCGAGCGCGCCCATCGGCTTATATTGGCTCGACCATCTGCCAATCAGACGCGGTGATTACGTCCTCGTTCACGTGCCCGAGCGTGTTCGTAGACTGGTCGAAGAGCGCGGCTACCTGCCCGCCGATGTGCCGCTCGTCAAGCGGGTCGCCGGCGTCGATGGCGACGAAATCTGCCGCGATGGACGCGTGATTTCAATCAATGGAAACACGGTTACCGTTGCTGAAAGTGCGGACGGTTTGGGCAGGCCGCTGCCCGATTGGCAGGGTTGTCACATCCTCACCGAGCAGACGGTCTTCCTGCTGCAAGACCATCCGCAGTCCTTCGACGGGCGCTATTTCGGGCCGGTGGATCGGCGCCTCATCAACGGCCGGGCGACGAGGCTGCGGCTCCCTTGGCGGAAATGCGAGCAAAGCTGATCCAGCATCATAAAGGAATTGGAGCGTGAGAGGCGTCTGAGGCAGCGGAGGGCAAGATAAAAGGTGATGGGGCAAAGCCCGCATAACCCATTGTCTGTACATCCGATTTGGTTGCTCGCGGCGATTTCGCCGTGTGCAGATGATTGAGCTCAAGGCTTTGATATGACTGGCGAATAGATGGTGCAAGGATCAAGTGGTTGTTTGATGCCTGCTTTCGCGCCCCATGTTTATGACCGACCATGGCCGATGATATCGACGACATTTTCAAGCCGAAGCTCGGGCGCATTCGCAGCCTGGGCGGCGCGCGCACCAAGGGCTATCTTAACCGCGTGCTCCGCCAGGTCTCGAAGGCAGGCAAGTCCGGTTTCGGAACCGGGGCCGCATCACGGCGCTATTCGGGCTATCGGATCGGACGTGGCAATGATGCGCTCCGACATCGTCGCGCCGGACACCGCTTCGGACCGTCCTACCGGCGCGTCGTCATCAAGACGCGGATCGTCAAACTCAGAAGCGGCGGTATTGATGCCGCCCGCGCGCACCTTCGCTATATCCAACGCGACGGAGTCTCCAAGGAGCACGAGCCTGGCCGGCTTTACGACGCGGCGCATGACGAGGTGGACGGCAAGGCGTTCCTCGACCGCAGCGACGGCGACCGGCATCAGTTCCGTTTCATCGTCTCACCGGAGGACGCGACCGAACTCGCTAACCTCAAACCCTTCGTCCGCGACCTGATGGGCGCGATGGAGAAAGATCTAGGCACGCGGCTCGACTGGGTGGCCGTCGATCACTTCAACACCGAGCATCCGCACACCCATATAGTGCTGCGGGGCAAGGACGAGCTCGGCAAGGACCTTGTCATCGCCCGCGACTACATCGCCAACGGCATGCGGCGGCGGGCGAGCGAACTGCTGACGCTGGAACTCGGGCCGCAGACCGTTCGGGAGCTCGGTCAAAAGCTGGCACGCCAGGTCGAGCAGGACCGCTTCACCGATCTCGACCGCGCGCTGGTCCGCGACGCCGTGGACGGGATTGTCGATGCGCGCGCCACTCCGCAGCATGCCGACGAAAGGTTCCGTCATGCCATGAAGGTCGGCCGGTTGCGCGTGCTCGCGTGGCGCGGCCTCGCTGAAGAGACGGGGCCGGGCCGATGGCGGCTCTCGCCGAATCTGGAGGAGACCCTCCGGCGCTCGGGCGAACGCGGCGACATCATCAAGACTCTGCACCGGGGATTGCGGCAGGCGGGGCTCGACGCTGGCGCTTCGGAGTTCTCGATCTACGACCCTGCCGACCCGCGCGCGCCGACCGTGACCGGCCGGATCATCGACCGCGGACGCCACGACGAGCTAAACGACGGCCACTACGTCATGATCGACGCCGCCGACGGGCGGGTTCATTACGTCGCGCTCGATCCGCGACAGGAGATGGAAGATTTGCCGCTCGGCGCCGTCGTCGAGGTTGGCCCGGCGGCAACCGGAATGAAGCCGTCCGACCGAACCATCGCCGAAATCGCCCGGAGGAACGACGGCCTCTACTCGACGGACGCCCATCACACAGTCGATCCGCGTGCGTCGGATGATTTCGTTCAGGCTCATGTCCGTCGGCTCGAAGCGCTGCGGCGCGCGAACGTCGTTCGGCGCTTCCCGGACGGGTCATGGGAAATCCCCGAGAACTTCGAAGGCCGGGTTGAGGCGCTCGCCAAGAAGCAAGCACGATATCCCAGCCGCATCACGACCCTGTCGTTTCTGTCCCTTGAGGCTCAAGTTGGCGCCGACGGGGCGACCTGGCTCGACCGGCAGCTTCTCGCCAAGGAGCCGAGCGCGCTGCGCGGCGAGCGGTTCGGAGCCGAAGTCGCCCAAGCTCTGCGCCGGCGTCAAGAGCATCTGATAGAGCAAGGGCTGGCGGAGAGTAATGGCCAACGAGTTCGCTACCAACGAAACTTGCTTCGGTTCTTGCGCCGGCGGGAACTGACGGCTGCCGGCGAGAAGCTCGCCAAGGAGACGGGGTTGGCCTTCGTGGAATCACAGGACGGGGATCGGATCGACGGCGTCTATCGCCAGCCGGTCCGGCTTGCGAGCGGCAAGTTCGCCGTCATCGAAAAATCAAAAGAGTTCACGCTTGTTCCATGGCGACCAATCCTCGAACGTCAGCGCGGCAAGATGGTAAGCGGCCTAATGCGCGGCGACAGCATTTCCTGGACCATTGGTCGGCAGCGCAATGGGCCGTCCGTGTCATAGCCAATAGATTTCGTTTTTTGGAGGCAGCGATTTGATCACCGAGGTAATGATCATGAGGCCAGCGCATCCAGAACCGGGCATTCCGGAACATCGTCGCCGGAGCACTGCGCCGCGGTCTTTGCCAGCACTTTTTCGATGCGTTTGAGATCGGCGATCTTGGCACGCACGTCGGCCAAATGCCGCTCGGTGCGTTCCTTGACTTCGGCGCAGGTTTGTGTGCCGCCGTCGACGAGTCCGAGCAAGCCGCGCACCTCATCGAGCGAAAAGCCGAGTTCGCGGGCGCGGAGGATGAAACGCAAACGCGAGACGTGCGCATCATCGTAGATACGGTAGCCCGTTCCTGTGCGCCTGGGGTCCGGCATCATGCCGATCTTCTCGTAATAGCGGATGGTTTCGAGATTGCAGCCGGTCAGGCGCGCCAATTCCGCCCGCTGCAATCCTTTCCCGGAAATGTGATTGCGCATCGATTCAGAAACCTCTTGAGTCTGTAGTTAGTACAGACCTTATCTTGCTGTTGTCGAAAAATCGAGAGTCGAGTCACGTGAGCAATAGTGATTTCAAAACACAGGCGCTTGAGGAGCCAAAAAAGGCCGCGGACCGTCAGCAAGGATGGTTCGCGACGGGCGGCGTGATCGGGGCGATTCTGGCCTCGACCTGCTGCATCGCGCCGCTTCTCTTGCTAACTCTCGGCGTTTCCGGCGCTTGGATTGGCAACCTTACGGCGCTTGAACCTTACAAGCCCTATTTCGCCGCCGTGGCGCTCATCTTCATTGGCGCTGGCTTTTGGCAGATTTATTTCAAACCCAAACCGGCCTGCGCAGAGGACTCCTACTGCGCGAAGCCGCAATCGTCGCTCATCACAAAGTCGGCGCTGTGGCTAGCCACGATCTTGGTCGTCCTTGCTCTGACAATTAATTGGTGGGCGCCGCTGTTCTACTGATCACGTAACCGCAAAGGAGAAACATGAGATGAAACGACTCGTGCTTATCGCGTCAGGCGCGCTAGCCTTGGGCGTCGCTGGCCTTCTGTCGGCGCCGGCGACTTCGCCGTTTGCTGCGCAGGCCGCTCCGGCTCAAGTCGCCGCCGTTCAGACGGTAATATTCAGCGTTGAAAACATGACATGCGCTCTGTGTCCCGTGACAGTGAAAAAGGCCATAGAAGGCGTCGCCGGGGTGAAGTCCGTCACTGTCGACTTTGATGCCAAGACAGCGACTGTTGTGTTCGATCCGTCGGTGACGAACGCCGACGCGATCGCGGCGGCCTCGGCGAACGCCGGTTACCCGGCGGCGCAGAGCTAAACCGATTGAGATAAGAGACATGTCCGATTGCTGCACGCTTGGCGGAAAGAACAATGAAAGCTACGATCTCGCCGTCATCGGCGCAGGGTCGGCGGGTTTCTCCGCCGCAATCACAGCAGCCGTGCAAAGCGCGCGCGTCGCGCTCATCGGCCACGGCATGATTGGCGGCACGTGCGTGAACATTGGCTGCGTGCCATCGAAGACCATGATCCGCGCGGCCGAAGCCCTGCATGGGGCGAAAGTGGCCGGCCGATTTCCCGGCCTTACCGGCGAGGCCCGCATCACGGATTGGCACGCACTTGTCCAAGCCAAGGACGATCTCGTCGGAGCGCTCAGGCAGAAGAAGTATGTTGACCTCCTGCCAAGCTATAACGGCATCGCCTATCTGGAAGGCGCGGCGCGGTTGGAGGACGGCGGCGTCACCGTCAATGGCGACGCCATTCGCGCGGGCAAAATTATCATCACTACCGGCGCGCGGCCTTCGGTGGCGCCCATTCCGGGCATCGACAAGGTCGATTATCTGACGAGCACGTCGGCGCTCGATCTTGAGGAGTTGCCGAGGAGCCTCATTATCGTGGGCGGCGGCTTCATCGGTTGCGAGCTCGGGCAGATGCTGGCGCGCGCCGGCACGCAAGTCACCATCGTCTGCCGCTCCCGCCTGCTGCCGCAGGTGGAGCCGGAAGTCAGCGATGCGCTGATGAACGTCTTCCGCGAAGAGGGTGTCGCCGTCAATTGCGGTGTCGCCTATGAGTTCTGCCGTCAGGACGAAGAAGGCGTCACGTTATGCGTGAAGGAGGGCGGCGTATTGACAGAACTGAAGGCCGCGCGCGTGTTGGTGGCAACGGGGCGCGCGCCCAATGTGGAGGGGCTCGGCCTTGAGGCGGCCGGGATCCGCCAAGCGGTGGGCGGAGGAATCGCGGTTGATGATCGGATGCGGACGACAAAGCGTGGAACCTATGCCGCGGGCGACGTCACCGGCCGCGACGAGTTCGTCTATATGGCCGCCTATGGGGCGAAAATCGCGGCGCTCAACGCCTTGAATGGCGACAGCCTCGTCTATGACAACAGCGTTATGCCCGCCGTGGTATTCACCGATCCGCAAGTGGCGAGCGTCGGCCTCACCGAGGCACAGGCAAAGGCTCAAGGCTTCGAGACGAAGACGTCCCTTGTGCCCCTCAACCAGGTGCCGCGCGCGCTCGCCGCCCGCGACACGCGCGGCCTCATCAAGCTGGTCGCCGACGCGAAGACCGATCGGCTTCTCGGCGGCCAGATTCTGGCCCCCGAAGGGGCCGACAGCATCCAGACCCTGGCGCTTGCCATCAAACATGGCATGACGACGAAAGCGCTCGGCGATACGATTTTTCCCTATCTCACGACAGTCGAGGGTCTCAAGCTTGCAGCGCAGACGTTTGAAAAAGATATCGCGAAGCTCTCTTGCTGCGCAGGGTGAGATACTTTGCGACGTGCTTTGCCGGCGGCGGTAGAATCGGGGAATTGTGGGTACTACACGCCACACCGCACAAACAGTTTCTCCGCCCCACCGAGGAACAACGCCTCGGATGAAATCCCGCCGCCGGTCGCCGCGAGCCGGAGCTCCGATCCACTGACGCTCTTGAGTTCGAACTGCACGGTCTCGTCGATCGCGCTGTCGCGGAGCCGACCAAGGAAGTCGTCATATTCGACACGATGGTTGAAACTCATGATGACCGTGCCATCGCGCAATTCCCACCGGCCGGTGCGCCACGGCAGGAGACCGACTTTATCGTCGGACGCCCGCCACCATTCGACCGTGCCGGTTCCGCTATTCTCGAACAAGATCACGCGTTCCTTGGCGCACTCGGTTTGGCTGACGGACCACACGCCCGTTAGCGCCGCGCGCTTGCCGCCCGTCAAGCGGCCAATCAGTCCCGGGTCGCCGGCTTTCGCCTCGCTCTCTTTAAGCGCCGCATCATAGTTTGTGCGAATTTCAGCAATCTGAGCAGCTTGATCGTCGGCTGGCTTATGCGCCGTATTAGGGGTGGCCGCCGCTGTGCCACCGGCGACGGCGTTTCGGCTAACACGAAGCTGGTACTTGCCAGTGGACGAACCGACCATGGCGTCAAGTACGCGGGCGTCGCCCATAACGAAACCCTGGGCGTTGGCCTCGCCGGCACCGATGACAACCCCTGAGATCTTGAGCTGGTTGGAAGGATTGACGCCGAGGGAGCGGCAAAGCGCGGCATAGTGGTTCATGCCCGTAAGTGCGGCTTCTTCGATCAGCGCATCGTCGCGCAATTGATCGGCCGTTTCGAAAAGCAGGATCATCTCCGTGACTTCGTGGCATTTGGGCCCGGCCGGGTGGAGGAAGCGGAGCGCCACATCGACCGGCTCGTCATAGACAAACCAGCCGGGTCCGCCGCCGAACGTCCGAACTTCAAAGTCGGCGGCCAGGGCCGGACCGACGAGCCCTACGGCGAGAATAGAGGCTGCACCGACAGCAATACGGCAGGCGCGGCGTGATTGGCGATGTGATCGCATCGAACATCTCCTTCTCAGCCCCCTAAACCCCGGCGAATGACGACTCTTGCGCATTAACCGCGGTGCGCAAGAGAATCCGTCCAACACTATCCAGAATCATAGCGGCTTCCGGTTGCAAAAATAAGGTCTGATGTTCTTGGCTAGTCTTCTCCGCTTTTGGCTATAGTTTCCTCTATCCTCCGTTTTTGGATGACACTGGAAGTGATTGCCTTGATTCACATGTGATTTCGTCACGATCCTTTGCCGGAATTTACCCGAGCCTTCGGCTCCAATACCGGCAAGAGATTGATGACCCCGACCAGACTCCTCATAGGCCAAATCTTCCTCGTCTTCGCGATCGTCATTGGCGCGGTGTGGGGCGCGACACAGTGGACGGCGGCCGAGTTCGGCTATCAGGCGCGGCTCGGTCCGGCCTGGTTCCAAGTCGGCGGTTATCCCGTTTACGTCCCGTGGCGGCTGTTCGAATGGTGGTACGCCTACGAAGCTTATGCGCCGGGGGTCTTCAACCGCGCCGGCGCGATGGCGGCGGGCGGCGGTATGCTCGGCGTTGTCGTCGCGATCGCCGGATCGCTGTGGCGGGCGCGGCAGGCCCGGCTGGTCACGACCTACGGCTCGTCGCGCTGGGCGACCAAGGGTGAAGTTTGCAAATCCGGTCTGTTCGAGGCGCAAGGCGTGTTCCTCGGCAGGCTGAAGGATCGCTATCTGCGCCATGACGGGCCGGAGCATGTCATGTGCTTCGCGCCGACCCGCTCGGGCAAGGGCGTCGGCCTTGTCATCCCGACGCTGCTTTCCTGGCCGCATTCCGCCGTTATTCACGACATCAAGGGAGAGAACTGGCAGCTCACCTCGGGCTGGCGCTCGCGATTCTCGCACTGCCTCCTGTTCAATCCGACCGATTCCGCGAGCGCCAAATACAACCCGCTTCTCGAAGTGCGCAAAGGCCGGTTCGAGGTCCGCGACGTTCAAAACATCGCCGATATCCTGGTCGATCCCGAGGGTGCGCTCGAACGGCGGAACCATTGGGAGAAGACGAGCCACGCGCTCCTTGTCGGCGTGATCCTGCATGTGCTCTATGCCGAGAAGGAAAAAACGCTCGCCCGCGTCGCCGCCTTCCTTTCCGATCCGTCGCGCTCCTTCGAACGCACGCTCCGCGTGATGATGAGCACCAATCATCTCGGAACGGACGAGGCGCCGCAGGTTCATCCCGTGGTCGCGCAGGCCGCGCGCGAGCTCTTGAACAAGTCGGAGAATGAGCGCTCGGGCGTGCTCTCGACCGCCATGTCGTTTCTCGGACTCTACCGCGACCCGACCGTGGCGGAAACGACGAGCGCCTGCGAATGGCGTATCGCCGATTTGGTGGACGCCGAGCGGCCGGTCTCGCTTTACCTCGTCATTCCGCCTTCGGATATTTCGCGCACCAAACCGCTCGTTCGCCTCGTCCTCAATCAGATCGGCCGCCGGCTCACAGAGCGCCTGGAAGGGCAGGCCGGCAAGCGCCGGCGTCACCCGCTCCTGATGATGCTCGACGAGTTCCCGGCGTTCGGTCGGCTCGACTTCTTCGAGAGCGCGCTCGCCTTCATGGCCGGCTATGGCGTCAGAAGCTTTCTGATCGCGCAAAGCCTCAATCAGATTTCGAAGGCCTATGGCGAGAACAACTCGATCCTCGACAACTGCCATGTGCGCATCGCCTTCGCCTCGAACGACGAACGGACAGCGAAACGCATCTCGGATTCTCTGGGCACGGCGACGGAGCTGCGCGCCAAGCGCAACTATGCCGGCCATCGCCTCGCGCCATGGCTCGCTCATGTCATGGTTTCCCGGCAGGAGACGGCGCGGCCGCTGCTGACGCCCGGCGAGGTGATGCAGCTTCCCGCCGACGAAGAGATCGTCATGGTTTCCGGCCAGCCGCCGATCCGCGCGAAGAAGCTTCGCTATTTCGAGGACGCCAACTTCACGGGCCGGGTGTGCCCCCCGCCCGCGCTCGCGGCGGACGGTCCCTTTGCGGACCGTCCGCCATCCCGCGCCGACGACTGGTCGGGACAGGTGCGCGCGCCCCACGCCGATCTCGTCAAGCCGTGGTCGGAGTTGGTTTCCAACGGCGATGAAGACGACGGAGGGCTCAAGCGCCATCCCGCGCTTCCGGAGGAATCGCCGGTCAAGGCGGAACCCGAACATGCGCCAGATGCCGGGCTTCTCGACGACGAGTTCGACCCCAACGACGCCAGGCGGATGGAACAGCTCGCGCGTAATGCGGCCGTGGTCCAGCGCGCCCACGCCATGGACCAGGCCGACGACGACCTGATCCCGAGCTTTTAGAGGGAGCGTGTCCATGAAACCCCGCCTCAACGTTCATGTCTCAGACGAGCTTTTCGACAAGGTTGAAATTGCCGCAAAGCGGCCGGGCGTCACCAAGGCAGCCGTGGTCGAGGCGGCGCTTCTCGGTTTCTTCTCGAAAGAGTTCGACGACCAACGCGACGGCGCGCTCATCCGGCGGCTCGACCGGATGACCCGGCAATATGATCGTCTGGAGCGCAATCTCTCGGTCACGACCGAAACGCTGGCGCTCTTTATTCGCTTCTTTCTCACCGTCACGCCGCCATTGCCGAACGCCGACCAGGACGCCGCCCGCGCGCTCGGCAAGGAGCGGTTCGACTATTTCATCGGTCAGCTCGCGCGACGCCTCGCCGGCGGCAAGAACATGATCCGCGACGTGCTCGATGAGGTGAGCGCGGAAGAGAACGACTTCTTTACACAGGAGGAGGTCGACGCCCTGCGGGCCATCAGAGAGGCCGCTTCTCCGGACGAAAACAAGCCAAACGGAGGCGCAGACCATGGCTGACCGCTTTCATGCCAGTACGGTCGATCGCCAGCGCACCATGCTGCGCACCGCCATGGGACCGGCGATTGCGGCGGCGCTGGCCGACCCCGCCGTCATCGAAGTGATGGTCAATCCCGACGGCCGGCTGTGGATCGATCGCCATGGCGACGGGCGCATCGACGCGGGGACACGGATCGGCGCCGCCGAGGCCGAGCGGATTATCCGGCTGGTGGCGAGCCATATTGGCCAGGAATGCCATCGCGAACGCCCGGTCGTCTCGGCCGAACTGCCCGAGAGCGGCGAGCGCTTCGAAGGGCTCCTGCCGCCGGTGGTGCCGGCGCCGTGCTTCGCCATCCGCAAGCCCGCCCGCGTGCTCTATCGCCTCGCCGATTATGTGGAAGCGCGGATCATGACGCCGCTGCAGGCGAAGGCGCTGCGAGAAGCTGTCGAGGCGCGCAGGAACATCGTCGTTGTCGGCGGGACGAGCTCGGGCAAGACGACGCTCGTCAACGCGCTCCTCGCCGAGGTCGCGACTGGCGGCGATCGGGTGATCCTGATCGAGGACACGCGCGAGCTCCATTGCGCGGCGGAAGACAGCGTCAGTCTCAGGACAAGACCCGGCGTCGCCTCGCTCGCCGATCTCGTGCGCTCGACGATGCGCCTGCGCCCCGACCGGATCATCGTCGGCGAAGTGCGCGGGGCCGAAGCCCTCGACATGCTGAAGGCCTGGAATACGGGCCATCCCGGCGGGATCACGACGCTTCACGCCAACTCGGCCCATGCCGGGCTCTTTCGGCTCGAACAGCTCATTCAGGAAGCCGTCGTCACCGTGCCACGCCGGCTGATCGCCGAGGCGATCGACATCGTCGTCTTCCTGACAGGGCGCGGGTCGGGCCGGCGCGTCGAGACGGTCGCCGCGCTCGAAGGCCTCAATGCCGATGGTGATTACCGCCTTTCACCGCTCACGCCCGTTCACCTCGTTCCAACCGCCTGACCAGGGAGACCGTCATATGAATCCATTTTCGCCTCATGTTTTGGACCGTTTCCCGTACCGGCAGGCTCTCTTCGCCGGCCTTGTTATGGGGCTGGCGCTCATTTGGTCGGATGCGGCCCACGCCGCCGGTTCGGGCATGCCGTGGGAGGCGCCGCTCACCCAGATCCTTCAATCCATCGAAGGCCCGGTCGCGCGTATCATCGCCGTCATCGTCATCGTCATCACCGGCCTGTCGCTTGCCTTCGGCGAATCGAGCGGCGGCTTCCGCCGGCTGATCCAGATCGTTTTCGGGCTTTCCATCGCCTTCGCGGCGACGAGCTTCTTCCTGTCCTTCTTCTCCTTCGGCGGCGGAGCGCTGATTTCATGAGCATCGAAGGCTTCGAGATTCCGCTTCACCGCGCGCTCACCGAGCCGACCCTGATGGGCGGCGCGCCGCGCAATGTTGCGATCGTCAACGGCACGCTCGCCGCGGCGCTCGGGCTTGGCCTCCAGCTTTGGCTCGCGGGACTTGCCGTCTGGATCGTCGGCCATGCGGCCGCCGTCTACGCCGCGCGCAAGGACCCCGCCTTCATGCAGGTCCTCATCCGCCATACCCGCCACAAGGGTCACCTCTCATGTTGAATCTGGCGGAATACCGCGCCCGGCCGGCGCTGCTGGCCGACTATCTCCCCTGGGCCTGCCTTGTGGCGCCCGGCGTCATCCTCAACAAGGACGGCGGGTTCCAGCGTTCGGCGCGGTTTCGCGGTCCCGATCTCGAAAGCGCCACCGAAGCCGAGCTCGTCGCCGTGTGCGCGCGGATCAACAATGTGCTGCGCCGCTTTGGCTCCGGCTGGGCGCTCTTCTTCGAAGCCGAGCGCCATCCCGCGCGGGACTATCCGCATTCGAATTTTCCGGACCCCGTATCGCGCCTTGTCGACGAAGAGCGCCGCGCGGCATTCGAAGAGTCCGGAGCGCTGTTCGAGAGCGGCTATGTCCTGACCTTCGCCTATCTACCGCCGGCCGAAAATATCGGCCGCGCCGAGCAGCTTTTGATCGAAAGCGAAGGCGAGCACCGCGGCCTCGACTATCGCGACCATCTCGACGCCTTCGTCCAGAAGACCGATCGGGCGCTCGACCTTTTCGAACAGCTCATGCCCGAAGTGGCGCCGCTGTCGGACGAACAGACACTGACCTATCTGCACAATTGCATCTCGAACCGGCGCCTATCCGTGACTATTCCCGAGACGCCGGCCTATCTCGATGCGGTCCTGGTTGACACATCGCTCACCGGCGGCCTCACGCCGATGCTTGGCGAGGCACATCTTCGCGTGCTGACCGTGCTCGGCTTTCCGGGTTCGACGACGCCGGGGCTGCTCGACGCCTTGAATGGTCTTGGCTTCGAGTACCGCTGGATGACGCGGTTCATCCCCCTCGACAAGGCGGCGGCCGAGAAGGCGGTCAAGCGCTATCGCCGGCAGTGGTTCGCCAAGCGCAAGTCGATCTCCGCCATCATCAAGGAGGTGATGACCAACGAGCAGTCGGCGCTGGTCGATACGGACGCGGACAATAAGGCGGCCGACGCTGACGCGGCGCTTCAGGAGCTTGGCGCCGATCTGGTCTCCTACGGCTATGTCACGACGACCTTTGTCGTCTGGGACGAAGATGCGGTTGCGATTCGCGAGAAGGTGCGCGCCGCGCAGCGCGTGATCGACGGGCGCGGCTTCGCGACGATCGAGGAGAGCGCCAACGCGGTCGAAGCCTGGCTCTCATCCTTGCCCGGCCATGTCTACGCCAATGTGCGCGCCGCGCCGGTCAACACGCTGAACCTCGCCCATATGATGCCGCTGTCGGCAACCTGGGCAGGACCGGCGCGCAACGAACACTTGGGCGGCCCGCCGCTCATTACGGTCCGGACCAACGGCACGACGCCGTTCCGGCTGGTCACGCATTTTGGCGATGTCGGCCACACGCTTGTCGTCGGCCCGACCGGCGCCGGCAAATCGGTCCTGCTGGCCCTGATTGCACTTCAGTTTCGCCGCTATAAGGACGCGCGGATCACCATTTTCGACAAGGGCGGCTCGGCGCGCGCCGCCGTCCTCGGCATGGGCGGCGCCTGGTTCGACCTCGGGGCGGCCAACGACGGCGTCAAGCACGCGCTCGCCTTCCAGCCGTTCGCCAAAATTGATCTCACCGGCGAGCGGTCCTTCGCGCACGAATGGGTGCTCGGGCTTCTTGCACACGAAGGCGTTGTGGTGACGCCGGAAGTCAAGGATGCGGCATGGTCGGCGCTTTCGAATCTCGCCGCCGCGCCTCAACCGGAACGCACGCTGACGGGGCTGGCGACGCTGTTGCAGCGTACCGAGCTTCGACAGGCGCTCCAGCCCTATACGCTCGAAGGACCCTATGGCCGGCTTCTCGACGCCGATGATGACCGCCTGACGCTCGGCGCCGTCCAATGCTGTGAGATGGAGGAGCTGATGCACGAGGCGGGCGCGGTTCTGCCCGTGCTCACCTATCTCTTCCACCGCCTCGATGCGCAGTTTGACGGCCGCCCATCGCTGCTCATTCTCGACGAGGCCTGGCTCTTCCTCGACAACCCGGCCTTCGCCGCGCGCATCCGCGAATGGCTGAAGACGCTCCGCAAGCAGAACGTCTCGGTCGTGTTCGCGACACAAGGCCTGTCGGACATCGCCGGCAGCTCCATCGCGCCGGCGATCATCGAGAGCTGCCCGAGCCGCATTTTTCTGCCCAATGGCCGGGCGATCGAGCCCCAGGCCAAAGCGGTCTACGAGGCTTTCGGCCTCAACGACCGGCAGATCGAGATCATCGCCCGAGCCGTGCCAAAGCGCGACTACTACTTCCAGTCCCGCCTCGGCAA